>ERZ824598.1311-NODE-1311-length-32478-cov-4.835981_pt1 | contig 32478 bp, 23 predicted proteins | sample MGYA00519934_ERZ824598 | MGnify/ENA primary metagenome ERZ824598 (study PRJEB31778, sample SAMEA3449177) | human gut metagenome | biome: human gut; feature: human-associated habitat; material: faeces | place: United Kingdom | collected 2010/2012 ...
AATATTTATCTGTATGTTCTCTGTTGAATGGCATGGTAAACTGTGCCAGAAACTGTGCCGGAGACGGCATTGTCTGCTTTGCCACAGTCTTTTCATCCTCCAATGCCTTCACGAAACGAAAATGTTCTACAAAAGGATGCTCTCCCGATATCCCTACTTTTCCATTCAGATATGTGTCATCCACCATGGCAGCTTCTCCATGAAATGGCAGCCCGGTCTTGGTTGGTGTATGTCCTACGCCATCGAACGCCCACATAAAATCAAGATGCCATGTTGCTCTGCGGAACTCTCCGTCTGTAATGACATGATAGCCCAGCTCCTTTGTTTTCTGAACCAGCTCTGTGATTGCCTGATCCTCTACCTTCTTTAATTCGTCATACGAGATCTCTCCCTCGTCAAACTGTCTCCGTGCCTTTTTTAATGTATTGGGACGCAAAAAGCTTCCAACAAAATCATATCTGCATGGTGTAACAAGCTTACTCATATATATATCCTCCGTATTCCTCATATTTTATGATGATATACTAGCACTTGTTGATCTCCTTGAATAATACAAAAAAATATCACTTTGACATAGTTTCAAGCTATGCCAAAATGATATTTTCTAATCTATATTTTCCTGCCATACACATCCTTTATCCCGCTATATGCATCATACGGATCAAAAACATCCACGCAAGTCCATAATAGGTCAAAACTGCCACCAGATCATTGACTGTAGTGATTAACGGTCCGGATGCCACAGCCGGATCAATCTTGATCTTATGGAAAAACATCGGCACAAGGGTTCCCACATTTCCTGCCATATCCAGGATCAGAGACTGGAAACAGATCACAATAGGAAATACCGCAACAATTTCCTGTATAAATTTGGTTTCGTTCAATACTTCTTTTCTCATTTAAGCCTCCATTCTACCCAAAAAGGGCATAAAAAATCCATCGTCAATAATCGTCCACAAAACATACCTCTCACGGTTTGCTTAAAACGATGGAAAAGGCTTATCTTATATCTGATCCGGCTCCACTAACAGACACTTGAAATATAATCCAAGCCTCGTCCATCCATATATGTGCTTTGACTTCGACTATCGCAACTGTCCATCTGCTTCGCCTCCTTTATCTTCAAATTCACGTCATTATAATACCGGCCTGTGCATATGTCAAACCGGTATTGCAGCCATTTCATATTAATTTATGTATGCTCCATTTACACTCTCTTCCAGCCGGAAACAATAAATGCCACAACCAATGCAACTACCAGCAACGGAAATGCTGCAGATAATAATCCTGCTAACAGCATACCGATCAGGATCACCGGAAGAAATACAACAAACGCCACAACCTTTGTCAGTCCCCATGCCATCTTTATTGCGAAGAAAAACAATTTCACTGCCAAAATAAGAATCCCTATGATAAATAATGTCATCATATGTCTCCCCTTCTTTCCTATGTTTATTTACCGATTATACTGCTTCACGCAGGATAACGCAAGAAAAATCAAAATAAGAGTACTGGATACAGCAAAAACACCAATTATAATTATTATTTTGTGAAAAATCACGATTTTCCTTTTCTTTTCGGCATAGTTATTGTATAATATAAATAGAAATCTATCAGAAGAGGTGAAATTCAATGTTTAGTCAATTATTTGGAAAATATCTTGTAGAAAAGCAGATCATCACCCTCGATGAATACCGTGCTTCCATTGAGAAACAGTTATCCGTTCGTGTAAAGCTTGGTACCATTGCGATTGCAGAGGGTTTACTCTCAGAGGAAGACGTAGATATGATCAATAAACTGCAGATGCAGTTTGATAAACGCTTCGGTGATATTGCTCAGGAGAAAGGTCTCCTGACAGATGCCCAGATCAGAGAGCTTCTTCAGAAGCAGGGCAATCCATATATGCAGTTCACACAGGCTTTAACCGAATGCACGAAGCTGACTGCTTCCGTTATTGATAAGACTTTATCTGCATTCCAGAAGGAGCATGGCTTTTCTGATACAGATATGACCGCTTTAAAGGCAGATGACCTGGACGCATTGATCCCAATCTTTGCATGTGCAGCCAATGCTTCGATCACAGATCTGGCAGGTCTGGTCATCCGCAATATTAACCGTTTCGTTACCAGAGATTTTTATATTGGTCAGATCAAGCATGTAAAGTCTCTGTCCTATCATTCTCTTGCAGGACAGAAATTATCCGGAGATGAGAATTTCTATCTTGCTCTTGCTGATGATGCCGATGAAAAGGCATTCTCCCTGATCGCTGATCATTTTTCCGGGGACAAACAGAATGATACAACGGATATTTTTGATGCCGTTTGTGAGTTTATCAACGTCAGCAACGGTCTTTTTGCTTCTGAGCTGAGCGAGAAAGAGAAAGAATTAGAATTAGAGCCGGTATTTGCTTATCAGGATCAGACCATAGAAGGAGATTTCCATATCCTGCCGGTCTACATAGAGGATCACCGTATCAATCTTGTAATTGCAGACAATGATCAGGTCAAGCTGGGAGATACTCCTTATCATTTCGCATCTAATGAAAAGCAGGTTTACGATATTCCGACAGATTCCAGGGGATCTGTATTAGTCGTAGATGATTCCAGAATGTCACGAATGATCATGAAGAATCTTCTGGAGGAAGAAGGTTACTCTGTCATTGGCGAAGCCACAAACGGTGAGGAAGCTATAGAGATGTTTAAGCAGCATCCGGCAGACCTTACGACTCTCGATATCACGATGCCAAAGATGGATGGTCTCGAGGCATTGCAGAAGATCCTGGAGATCGATCCGGAGGCAAAGGTCATCATGATCACTGCTGCCGGTCAGCAGTCTAAAGTGTTAGCCGCTTTGAAATACGGTGCAAAGCAGTTTATCACCAAACCATTTGAAAAGGATGTTGTATTAAACAACATCAAAGAAGTTCTCGGCAAATAGCCCCGGGAACAACGCATCATTGATTGAATATTTTATCTTAATTCGATACTCCTAACATAATAGCAGCCACCGGTCAGATACTATTTCTGACCGGTGGCTGTTGTTATATTATCATTCTCACTTTTTTCTTTGTTCCATCCATACAAGCAGATCCTCCAGCTTCAATGGCTTGCTGTAAAGATACCCCTGAAATGCATTACATCCCAGTCTCTCCAGTTCATCTCTCTGCTCCCTGGTCTCCACATACTCTGCTATGATCTTAAAATCAAGTGACTGACCCAGATATACAATGGAACCAATAATATCGCTGTTTCTCTCATTGTCCAGAATATCTCTCGTCAATGATCCATCCAGCTTCACCACATTAAAGTAACTGGTCTGCAGATACATTAATGAGGTATGTCCCATACCAAAATCATCAATCAGGAACTTATGTCCCTTTGCCTTCAGATTCTTTATCTTGTCCGCAATATCAATAGATGTCGAAAGGGCATCCTGTTCCGTAATCTCCAGACAAAACCATTCGTTCGGAATATGATACTTCTCTACCACATCTGCAATACACCGTTCAATGCCGTCCCATTCCAGAGACTCATTGGTAATATTGACAGATACTTTAAACTCTGAAGAGGTCTCAGGCTTCATCTGAGTGACTGCCCTGGCCGCCTCATCAAAAATAAACTGTTCCAGCTTATGCAGGATATGTACCTCCTTTGCCAGCTGGATGATCAACGGCGGATAGATAAATCCAAGCTCCGGATGATTCCAGCGGATCAATGCTTCCACACCGATACATTCGCCATCACAATTTACCTGCGGCTGATACATCATAAACAGTTCTTTGTTGCGTACTGCCTCTGCCAGCTCCGATGCCAATACTCTCGCCACATACCCCAGATTGTCCTCTCTCTTAGTTAGAATGCCAATGGAATTGTTCTCCTCTTCCCGCTGCATCTCCTCTACTAACCGTTTCACATCTCTGGCAATACGGAGCCGGCTCTGCTCCTCATAAATCCGCACAAACGGCCGGTAGATCAGAACACCCGCCGTCAGACAGACAACCTGAAGCACAGCTCCTCTCCAGGATCCCGTTGCCTGATAACCGCTTAACAAAATCGGCGTAGTCCAGTCCACTTCATTGACAACATGTGGCACGATTCCGCTGTAAATCGCTCCATAGGTAATGAGAAAATTGGCAATCGGCACCAGAATAAACGGCACCAGAAAGATCGGGTTAAAAATAACCGGAATACCAAAAAGTGCAATCTCGCTGATATTAAAAATCACCGTTGGTGCTGCCATGAACGCCAGATGACGTACATCCTTCTTTCTTGCAAAAAGAAGAATCGCGGTCACCAGACAGAGCATCGCCCCGGTACCTCCCAGCAGTACAAAAACATCCTGCATGGTTTTGCTGAAAATCTCCGCCGTCACATCAGTAAAGTGCTGTTTGATCACTGTATCCAGCATGTCATGACCATGAAAACCAAGGAACCACAATCCATGGGTCAAAAAGATCACAATGAGTCCGGATCCCAGACCGTTTTTTATCGGAGTCAGCAAATAATTAAATATCTGCTCCATGAGTTCCTGAATCCCATCCACTCCGAAACACACGTGGAAAAGCCGATGCAGCAGAGAGAAGAACCCAATAATGATCACAGCCGGCCCTATCCCTTCAATGGCCGCAATATAAACACTGTCCGTATTCATCCCATGTTGTCCGATCATCTGAAAAAGTCCTCTGCCCTTTAAAGCATAATATACCACACTGGAGATCAATGCTACCAGAAGGGCACTGAACGTATGCATATTGCTGAACTTATCAACCGAAAAATCATCATACTGGATGCCGGAATATCCTGCAAATGCTGCCAATGTTATGATCACAAGAATGATGATACTTCCCGTGCTCTCATTGACTCCCTTTTTACGTCTCATCATAATGGAATAACCGACACTGACAGCTGCTGCCAAAAAAACAGAAAAGAAACGATTCACGCAGCAATAGAGACACAGAAAAAAATCCTCCACACGTCCGCCTAACAAATGGTGCATAAAACTCTGGTACGCAGAGATTGGAAGATTCACCAGCATTGCTGACAAATACCCCACGACCAGCAACGGTATCATCATGATCATCCCCTGCCTTATCGCACCTAGTACACAGCTGTTTTCCATTTTATCTGTAATATGCATAAGCACTTTTTTTATCGGATCCATCTTTAGTACCCCTTACATTTCCTGTATTTTACCTATCTCATACGCTTCTTATCCCAATTCATTTTTCCACATCCTTGTACAGGTATATTTTACCACTTTATAAAAGTCAAAACAAGACCCGTAACATACACGTTAAATAAGAAAAGATCCTTTTGTAACAGCCAAAATGCACTGTTATCCAAAAGAATCTTTTCCTAAAATTTAGTCACTTTAACCTGTGTTTATCAGCTTTCAAAGGAAGCATTCTTGCTGATCCCCCGTTTTTTCAGGAGCTTTTTGTATGCCTCCAGTTTTTTCTTTGAAGTCTTTACAATAACTTCATCAGAACCATTTGCAAATGCATTTTTGCCTACATTGCCTGCTTTCAGTTTTTCAGATTTAATGATTATCTTTTTCAGATTTTCACATCCGTCAAAAGCATTTTTTCCAATGGATTTAATTTGCTTTCCAATCGTTATCTCATTAATGGTAGTATTATCCTTAAAAGCGTTATCATCAATGGAAGTTACCTGATATTTTACTCCCGCAATCGTAACACTTTTTGGAATAACAATGCTTTTCTTTTTGGATTTCTTAGAAATCTTATACGCCACCGTCGGCCTATTCTTTTTGCTGCTGGTGACTCTATACTGTACTCCATTTTTCCCTTTCAGCTTGCTTCCTACCTTCTGCGGTTTTTATTTCATAAGGACTCTCTTTTGTACCTTCTCCTTTTGGTGTGGTTGGGGTTAAATAATCACTTTTCGCTGCATCACACTGCGTACATTTTCCATCTGTCCCAAAGTCATGTCCCGTTGCCGGATCATCCGGATCATCCTTCTCGTCGACAGCATGACACCTGGTACAGGTCCTTATAATTTTTCCATTTTCGGTACAGGTATGTGCTTCTGTGCCTGTCTCCTCCCAATCATGCCCCAGAGCCGGTGCTCCACCGGACTTAGACACCCATCGTGTTTCCTCACAAGCAAGACACTTCTCTTCCTGAAGCTCCCCTTCCGTACATGTTGCCTCTTTCGTCTGTCCGATTGCTCCCCACCGATGAGCAGCCGGTATGATTGTGGTGATTTCTCGCTTACAATTTTTGCAGGATTTCTTCTGAAAGCCATCCTTTGTGCAGGTAGCTGCCTGCGTTTCACCATTCACCCATTCATGGTCACATACGTTATAATCAAACAGGATCTCACTCAGCTGCATAACATCTGCACCCTGGTTTGCAGTAAATTCAAACTTATAATATTGATATTTCGTTTCATTACCATCTACTGAAAACGGATACGAAGTATAGTTTTTATTTTCCATCGTAGTATCCCCGGTCACAGAAGCAATCTCTGTCCAGGAATTGTCCGCATCTGTGGAGCTATATGCCTCACATCCATACAGCTTCCAGGTCTTTGGATTTCTTCCACTTTCGCGTGCGTTATCATTTCCTGTGACAAAGGTATAACCGCCGATCCACACCGGTACAGATGCTTCAATGATCACATACGCAGAATCAGAAAAGTCACAGCACCATTTTGTGCCATCTGATTCTGTATATTTTCCATCGAAAAGACTTTCATATCCTTCCCCGTAACCACATCCACTTGTTCCATCAATTCCTTCAAATGTTACCGTTTGCGTCGACTCTGCCGCATTTTCCTCTGCCGCAGCTTTAACCGCTGTCAATGTCAGATCCGGCATCATTCCTAACAACATCGCCAGGCTGACCAACAGAGCCAGCGTTTTCTTCCATTTTCCTCTCACTTTCATACAATACCTCCATTTGTGCATTCATTCATCAGTCCTGCTTTGATTATACTATGCAGCGTCTGATAAATACAACACAAAAAGAGATTTTTCGCCTGTAAAACGGTATAAATTTCACTTCAAACCGGTACAAATCCTTCCAATCATAGTGCAAAGCGGTACGAAACTGTTTTTCAGATATTTTCTACCGGTCGAATATAAAGTTAAGCCGGCATTTTCCTATACACTAAAAAAGCCGCCAGACTACGGATATACTCCACAGCCTGACGGCGGTTTGGTTTCTATTATGATCTTCCAAAAAGCATTTTTACGACTCCATCCGGTTCGCATTCGCTCCGGATATGCAAAACATCATCCTGATTCAGCAGGATGCAGCCACAATGCCCCTCAAAAGTCGGAAAACATACGATCAGCAGATCCGCATCGATCTCCGGACTGTACTCATTCATGGACAGCGTTTCTCCATACAAAATCGTCCGCTCGTATCCCCGAAGCCACTTTTCATCCATATCCGGAAAGATACTTCGAAAGCTGTGACCGATCATCTTTTCCAAGGGCATTCCTTCCAATCTCGCCAATGCAGGGTTTCCATACCGGAATACCCAATCGATCGCCCGGAAATCGTCCTCAAATATCATCTCAATATCCGCAAAGGCAAAGGGCATATGCTCAAACCCTTTATAGTATTCACAATATTCGGCGGTGGAAACAGGCGTCCCTATCGTTGAAAATCCCCGTATGACCCTTTTTCTCTGACGATACAGCTTTTCATCAATCTCCTTTTTGCGGCTTTGGGTATAATCCAGTATTTCCCCGTTATTCAGATTGATGGTATCGGTAATACTGTATACCGCGATCGCAGATACAAGACACCCCCGGCGCACCTCGATAAAAGCTGTCCCGAGCAGTTCCGAAAGCTCCCTATAGGTCATTCTCGTTTCCAGAACCTCACCTCTGTTCATATGTATATCTGCATACTTCCGGCGCATATGAACGTATAGGATATCCCGTACCGAAATTGTCACCCTGCGACGATGGGAAATGATCGTAATTTTTTGTTCCTTCTGCATTTTATTGATTCTCTGTATTGTATCCGTCCGGATTCATGGTCTGCCATCTCCAGGAATCTGCACACATTTCCTCAATCCCATACTGTGCCTCCCAGCCCAGCTCCTTTTTGGCTAAGGATGCATCGGAGTAGCATGTCGCAATATCACCGGGACGTCTCGCCTTGATCTGATATGGAATCTCCTTGCCGCAGGCTTTTCCAAATGCCTTGATCACATCAAGAACACTGTATCCCTTTCCGGTTCCCAGGTTGTAGATCTTAACTCCCGGATGCTCCATCAGCTTGTTGATCGCCTTAACGTGTCCCTTTGCCAGATCTACTACATGAATATAATCACGTACTCCGGTTCCGTCCGGTGTATCATAGTCATTACCGAAGACACCGACACACTCCAGCTTACCGATCGCCACCTGTGCCACATAAGGGAGCAGGTTGTTTGGGATCCCCTTCGGATCCTCGCCGATGAGACCGCTTTTGTGGGCTCCAATCGGATTGAAATAACGAAGAAGGATCACGTTCCACTCATCGTCTGCTGTATGGAAATCCGTCAGGATCTGCTCCAGCATATGCTTTGTCCAACCGTAAGGATTGGTACATACGCCCTTTGGACATTCCTCTGTAATCGGGATAAATGCAGGGTCTCCATAAACCGTTGCAGAGGATGAAAAGATAATGTTTTTGCAGCCGTTCTCCCGCATCGCCTTGCACAGATTCAGGGTGCCGCCGATATTATTTTCATAGTACTCCAATGGCTTGGAGACAGACTCTCCCACCGCCTTAAGCCCCGCAAAATGGATCACGGCATCGGGCTTTTCCTTTGAAAAAATGCTGCTCATTGCATTATAGTCTCTAATATCGCTGTTATAGAAGGCCAGCTCCTTCCCGGTAATCTCCTGCACTCTCTGTACTGCCTTCTCGCTAGCATTGTACAGGTTATCCACGATAACTACCTCATAACCTTCATTTAAAAGCTCCACGCAGGTATGACTTCCTATGTACCCTGCTCCACCTGTAACTAAAATCTTCATAGCGAACCTCCCTTTCGTCCTTGCTTTTATGTCTATCTGAAGGGTTCATCATAAAACTCGTATGCCACCCTGCAAACGCACCTTTAATACGTGACAGCTGTCGTCCCCGTAGATTGCTTCGATCTGCTCCTTGTAAGCAGCCACTGCCTCATTTTTTACAAATGCCTGGATCGTGCCGGCAAAACCGCCGCCATGGACACGGCACACACCGTTCTCCCCCAGAATACTCTCACTGACTGCCAGAGCAACGGTTACATTCTGGGAATCCACATCCTTTGGACTGTAAATGTTCTGCAGGTATTTTGCAGAGGAATCTCCGCTTGCCTTGATCACACTTAAAAATCCCGGATAATCAGACTCCTCCAGTGATTTCACGCCCCGTAGAACCCTCTCCTCTTCCTCATAGAAATGAATGGCACGAAGTACCGCTCTGCCGGAAGTCTCTTTCCAAAGCTTGGGAAGCTCTTTAAAAAATGTCTCCCTCGGCACTTCTCTTAAATGCTCCCTGCCCAGAGCCTGTGCCACCTGATTCATCTCTGCCGGTACTGCGGCATAGTCCGGTGTCAGATCGGCATGAGATCCTTTGGTATCCACAATACAAAGGCTTAAGCCTGCCTTTTCAAAATCGGTGTGTACCTGCCTGACCTCCGGATGCTCCTTCTCCTTAAAGTCAATAAAGATCATACCGCCAACACTACAAGCCATCTGGTCCATCAGACCACATGGCTTGCCAAAATATATATTCTCTGCATACTGGCCGATCTGGGCAATCTCGATGCTGGAAACTTTCATATCATTGTAGAGCCCGGAAAGGATCGTGCCGATCAGGCTCTCAAATGCTGCAGAAGAAGACATCCCAGCTCCCATCAGCACATCACTGGTAATATATGCCGTAAAGCCGCCGACCTTGTGGCCACGCTCCTTCATCCCCGCTGCAACTCCACGGATCAATGCTGTGGTGGTGCTTTGCTCCTCTTCCTTCATAGAAAGATCCGCTACATCAACCTCCTCCATCGGGAAATCTCCGGATACCAAACGGATCACCGGCTCCTCTGCCTTTGCCACGATCGCAATGGCATCCAGATTGATCGAAGTCGCAAGCACCATGCCATTCTGATGGTCCGTATGATTGCCACATACCTCACTGCGCCCCGGCGCACTATATATCTCAATTTCCTTTTCGGAAGGGAATAACTCGGTAAACCGGTCAATCGCCCGGATATACCGCTCTCTATTATAAGGAACTCTCTGCTCATCCACATAGATTTCCTTGATCCTCTGATCCAGTGATCCCTGCTCCAGAGATTCCCGTACACTCATGATATTCTGCATGTCTTTTCCTCCATGTCATATTTGTTACCTCATAAAGTGTACCATATCAGGTTTCGTAATGCAACAAATGCCGGTCACTCTTAATATGAACGAAAACATTCCTTCATTTTTTCCAGACGACACAAAGCTTCGTCCAGAGTTTTCTTTTCCCGTGCAAAATGCAGCCGGATCAGATGATTGACATCCTCTTTGAAAAAGCTGGAGCCCGGAACTGCTGCCACGCCAATATTTTTGATCATCCATTCACAAAATTCCAGATCTGAGAATCCATGAAACTGCGGAAGCTCCAAAAAGTCTGATATATCGATCAGCACAAAATACGTTCCCTGTGGTACATTATGCTTCAGACCAATTTTATCCAGTCCCTTTAGAAAATAATTTCTTTTTTCTGTGTAAGTCTGTAGCAGCTTCTCATAATACTCATCCGAGAATTTCAACCCCACCGTTGCTGCCTCCTGGAGAGGCGCTGCCGCTCCAACCGTCAGGAAATCATGAACCTTCTTGGCCGCTTCAATGACCTTCTCAGGTCCGATCAGATAGCCAAGCCGCCATCCTGTAATAGAGTATGTTTTTGACAATGAATTGCAGGTAATGGTATGCTCATACATTCCCGGAAGGGAAGCCATACAAATATGCTTATTCGGTGCATATACCATATGTTCATACACTTCATCCGTCACAACAAATGCATCATATCTGACTGCCAGTTCACCGATTGCCATCAGCTCATCCCTGCGAAAAACTTTTCCGCACGGGTTCGATGGATTACAGACGATGATCGCTTTTGCGCCATCCCGAAATCCCTGTTCTACCAGCGTAATGTCGAACTCATACTCCGGCGGAATCAACGGAATATAAATGGGATCGGCTCCGGAAAGAATCGCATCTGCACCATAATTTTCATAAAACGGAGAAAATACCATCACCTTGTCACCGGGATTACAGATTGTCATCATGGCACACATCATAGCTTCCGTTCCACCACAGGTAACAACGATTTCTTTATTGGGATCGATCGCCCTGTGAATTGCTTTTCCCTGCTTCTGCGCCAATGCCTCCCGGAAATTCGGAGCACCAAAGGTTACAGAATACTGATGCGGTCCCTTATACGCCGCCTCCGCAAGCGCATCCATTATTTCTTTCGGTGGATCAAAGTCAGGAAATCCCTGAGACAAATTGATGGCTCCATATTCATCACTGATACGCGTCATTCTCCGGATCACAGAATCCGTAAAGGTTTGTACTCTTTTACTTAATTCAGGCATTTTTATCTCCTTCCTGATGCAACAGCCTCAATCACTTGAAGCTTTTTTACGACCTTGTTTGTCCTGCCCGTTTTCTCCATTGTTCCATTCTATCTCATTTTCTACAATATTGAATCGTTTAAATTCCGGAATGGAAGCATTGTAATATTGTTCAAGAATAGATGGGTCTTTCGAAAGGGAGTACAGCATAGTGACACTGGAAGGATAAAGCACCTTATCCAGTTTGCAGGATCGAAGCTTATTGAAGCCTTCTACCTCTTTGGAGCAAAGAATCTGTTTGATAAATTCTAATTCTCCCTGATCCTTTACCAGATGGCATATGTTACTTTTGAATACATCAAATGAGCTTCGTTCCATAAAATGTGTTCCTTCCGTTATGCACCGTACTTTTTCTTGTGCACTTTTTCTCTCTAATAAATATCCTTCGTCTCAACAGAAGCTTTTAATTCATTGGCAAGCTCATATATATTGTTGAGTATTATTTTACAATCATTCATGCCCTCTACCGTGGAATCTGATACCTTGATGCCCTCCGCAGATGCAGCCGCAACCTCTTCTCCTGTTGCCGACAGATGTGATATATTATCCGATATCACTGACGTTGAATCAAGTATTTTATTGATGCTCTGCTCTGCAACATGTATGCTTGACATCAGCACATCCATTGTATTGCCTACTTCAACAAATGTTTTTTCTGTTTCATCAATAAGTGCGTTCTGTTTATCAACGGATAACACAGATTCATTGATACTCTCGTTCGCTTTTTGGGTATCTTCGTTCAGCTTCTGTATGATATTTGTAATACTTTCAGAAGCCTTCTTGGTCTGTTCCGAAAGCTGACGGATTTCCTCCGCAACGACCGCAAACCCCTTTCCCGCTTCTCCTGCGCGGGCTGCCTCAATCGACGCATTCAGTGCAAGAAGATTTGTCCTTGCGGATATATTAACGATATCACCAACAAAATTCTGTACATCATTAACCTTCTCTGTAAGACCACTTATTGCATCAACAATGATATTACTTGCGTCCTGTACATTCTGTGCCTGTTCTTTTAATTGACCAACAACCACCTTGCTGTTATTTACCGATTCATCTGTCTTATCAGATGCACTTATCATCTGATTAATTTCTTTTTCCGCCATATCCGTGTTTTCCTGAATCTCAGAACACATAACCGCCTGTCTCTGGATTGCCTCTGCCGTACTTTCCGTGCTGTCTGCGATATCCCCCATAGAGCTGTGGCTGATATCTATACTTTTCTCAAGTTCATTCAGCATAGTCATCGCTTTTTCAAACTCGTCAGAAATATTATCCGCAATAGCAACCATTTTCGTATTGCTTTCATTCTGTTTTGCAGCCGCCTCCTCAATCTGGGATACCTTCTCGCCAAAATACTGAATCAATAGATTCGCTATATTGATCGATATGATCGTCACAAGAATGATTACAAGGATAGCTAATATCCTGCTTGTTAACAATTCCGAATTGCTACTGTCAAAATCCCTTATTAATCGCACAATATTTGCTAATATAACTACTCCATTGGCACAATACATCAATCTTTTATTAAGATAAACCATAACGGAAATAATCATCGGAATTCCATATGTCCACACGGTATCCGTAGAATTCAGTAATACAACAACAACATATCCAATCGCTATATTTACTGATAATAGAACCTCACATATATGTGTTTTCTTTTTCATTATGTATGCTGCGATTGATGCAGTCATAACAACCAACGCTGTGATAAACTGTATTATAATCCTGCCTGCCTGTTCTCCCTTTGAAACTCCTAATGCCGCTAAGACTGTTACTGCAATAAACCCAAATACTATCAGAATCGTGATCAGTACCATCCTGTTTGCTCTCTGATATTGATTTTCTGTCATATTTTTCCTCCTCGTTCTCCTTATAAATTTTCCTATACCTTCATAACCTTGCGTACAACAAATAATTATTTCTGTTTACTGTACCATACCAGTTTTATTATATCGCAGATTATGTTGATTTCAAGATTTTTTATCGGCACCGGTCACTTTTTCTATGTGAAGACAAGCGAATACCCCATTTATATGCAATCCATTTGACGCACTTTTCATTTTGTAAATCCATTTTTAGTCCTATTTCTTTCCGGCTTATACTCCGCCAGAAATAATCCTATCAAAGTAAGTACCGTTCCTATTTCGGCTAATAAGGTCAGTTTCTCATGTAAAATTAGTACAGAAGTAATGACCGTTATCACCGGAACCATATAGATATAAACGTATCTCCTTTAGAATATCTTTTCTCAGTTTTTAAACAATGAGAATAGCAGCTAACATGCCACTATTCCCATTTTATCTAGTGTTTTTTATCATTTACGATAAAAAGTATAACGGATCTTTTTCCTTCGTTACGTTTTTATAACCACATTTTGTTAGATATGTTATAATCTGTTACGGAATAATGGCCACACATATTTAGATCCCAGCATTGCAATTGTCCCGCCGATCAACACACCTGACGTATTTAGTATGACATCGTCGATATCCGTTCCTCTTTGTATAAAGATTTGTTCCATCTCTATAATTATAGAAAGCAAAACGCCACTACCGGTAATACGTTTGAGTGATTTCTGATACCAAGGGTAAAACCACGCTATTACTCCATATGGGACAAATAATCCGATATTGGCAAGCAGATTTAAGTCTGAAACATCCTTCCAATGAGATACATTGGCATTTTCTGATTGAAACAAAAATGTACCTATTGTTTTGAAGGGTATGAAATTGATCCTTCCATTTCCCCACCTATCACAAATAAAATAAAATTTCCCACTGGATTCTATCCCCATATGTATGTTTGGCAGCATAGTATAGCCCAACAAAGTAACCATATAAGTCAATGTAACACAATACAATATTTCTTTGCCGATATGCACTTCCTTTTTCATCATTGCCAAATAAATTCCTTTTAATACGATATAAACAACCGCAACAAGAAACGCTCTTTGAACAGCCTCCTGTAAATATAATTTAATCAGCATAACCTTCTCTCCTCCCCTTAATACACCTGTCATTGACACATTCTTCTCTCATCCAGATGCAGCAGATCATACGTCTGCTTCTTATGATATAAGCAGATCATTGATATTTTTTCTTAGCTCTTCTATATAATACAAAAAATACCGGAATAAGGAAAGCATCTGCAAAAATCCATGCGAGATCATTTGCCAGGCAAACACCCATAAACCCGATCATACTTACTACAAGCGTACCTGCCAAGGTTCTTGCCACCATTTCAAACACTCCCGCCAATATAGCAATCGCCGAATACCCCATTCCCTGTATTGTAAAACGAACTGTATTCACTAAGGTAAGCAAAGAATATCCGGCTGTTGTTACGATCATATACTGATACGCATATTTTACGGCTTTCACTTCCTTTGCACTAAGAAATAATAACGTCATCGGCTTGCCAAACAATAAAACAATGACAAGCAGCACTGCAGACACGCCAAAACCCATGAGAGACGCTGCCAAAAGTCCCTTGCCGATACGCTTCGGTTTGCCGGCTCCCATATTTTGTCCAACGTATGGTGCCATTGTCTGTCCCAGTGCCTCGATCGGACAGGATACAAAATTACCAAGCTTAGTCGCTGCCGTCACTCCAGCCACCACTGTAGAGCCAAAACCGTTCACTGCTGCCTGGATTACAAGTGTTCCTATCGCTGTGATCGAATACTGCATTCCCATCGGGATTCCAACCGCACATAAACGTATCATATACTTTGGCAACGGTTTCCACTCTTCTTTCGTTCCCCGCAGGATTGGAAAACGCTTTCCAATATACCACAGACAACACAACCCGGAGATTCCCTGTGCCAGCACAGTCGCCAGAGCAGCTCCTTTGACGCCCATACGAAATACAATGATAAATACGAGATCCAGTCCAATATTGAGGACAGATGCTAATGCCAAAAAGATCACCGGCGTTTTGCTGTCTCCCAAAGAGCGGATCAGTGCCGCCAATATATTATACAGAAACGTGCATGGTATTCCTAAAAAAATGATCAACATATACCAATATGTATAGGAAAAAATATCCTCCGGTGTTTTCATAAAGCGCAAGATATCTCCGCACAAAATTGACACGATCACCGTCATAACAACAGAAAATGCAAGACAAAGCCATGTAGCATTCGCCACAAAACGACGAAGCGCAGAATAATCCTTGGCACCAAGTTTCTGTGCTACCGGAATGGCAAATCCATTGCATACACCAATACAAAATCCAATCACCATAAAGTTTAACGACCCTGTCGCACCAACTCCAGCCAATGGTTTCATTCCTAAAAATTTACCAACGATCATTGTGTCTACCATGCTGTAAAACTGCTGAAACAATAATCCTAAAAACATTGGAACCGCAAATTCCAAGATCAATCTTGCCGGTGATCCTTCGGTCAAATTTTTTGTCTGTTTCTGTGTCCTTTCCATCATTTCAATTCCTCCCAATGAAATAATCGTATATGTCAATAATGATCCACTCAAATTTTCCCATTCCACAGTGGGCAAAAAAAAAGGACTGCAGCGTACACAGTCCTTAAAGGAGAAGGTATGAAAAAAAAATCTAAGCTACCAGTGAGTCGACATTTACTCTCTGATATGGTTATTATTATAGGGTGGAATTATGAACGTGAAATGTTATAGTTATTAATATTTTGTAAACATTATTTTTTGTATGAAATCATTGCTTTTGTACACACTAAATAGAGCACTTCCGCCGTCTAAAATTGCGTTTACAGAAAGGAGGATCCGTTATGAATGCACATCCTTTGCTTCGACAACTGCTTATTATTACATTTATATCGGGTGCTGTTCTTTTGTCCTTCAAATACGTTTTACCCCTTATTTTCCCGTTTTTATTCGCATATACACTGATGCGGAGCTTAATGCCTATCGTCCTATTTTTACAAAAAAAATGTCATCTTCCAAAGTGGCTGGCGGCAAATGGCACCTTACTCTTGATCTCTCTTGCCTTTTTGGGTGTTTTTTTGCTGATCGGATGGCTTTTATTTCAGCAATGTAAACTACTTCTCACAAATTTGTCCATTTATCATCAAATTTATACAAAATCCATAGAATCCTGTTGTCATAATATTTTGCAACATTTGGATTATTATTTAGGTCTACAAAAAGGTAGTTGCCTAATATTTGCTAAGGAACAGTTTCACAATCTGGATCCGTCATCATTTACAAACCTCTATCAAAATATTGGCAGGATAGCGCTGCAATGTATGGGAAGCTCCATGCGAGTATGCGCATTTTTGCTGATCGTTATCGTCAGTTTCATCGTTTTGTGCAAAGACTATGATCATTTGCATACTATGATCCACAAAAATCGTTATTTTTCGGTTTTGTCAGAGCTTGGGCATACCATGTGGAATACCGGATTTGCCTATATGCGAAGTCAGCTCATCATTATTGGCTGTAATTGGGCTATTTGCACAATTGCTTTTCTGCTCATCCGCAATCCATATTGTATCGTGATCGGTCTGTTTATTTCCATTTTTGATGCATTTCCTATTTTGGGGAGTGGGATGATATTGATTCCATGGGGACTTGTAAAATTATTTCATGGTTCTTTTTTCGCGGCCGCAGTTCTGCTTACTGCATATTTATTAACAGTATTTACGCGTGAATTATTAGAAGCAAGGTTAATTGGAAGTAACTTAAATACACTTCCTTTTTTTACCCTTGCTTCCATTTACATCGGTATTTCATTGTACGGTGTCTGCGGCATCTTTCTCGGCCCATTTGCGGTCGTGCTGATCCGCTCCATCTATCAGATATGGATGCGCAGTGCCTAAGAGCTTTCGACACATCCGAGCTGTTAAGCTACAACTTGCATATATGCAGATCCTCTATAAACTGCTGCCTCACTTAATTGAAATAAACAAGCTCCTCTTTTGGCTTGTCTGCCGCTTCCACCTGCTCTGCATAAAAGACAGGACCTTCCTCGCCATATTCCTTCATGAATTTGTATTCAAATCGGGCCGTCACGGTAACATACTGCTTTGCCTTAAACTCTGACCAATCATCTGCTTTGCACAGAAATCCCATATACTGTACATCGTCTGCACAGCAGGTCATCGCAAAACGTCCAAATACTGCAAAGCCTGCCGGAATCCCCTTTGGCTTCTGGATCAAACCTGTTACCTTCAACGTCTTATTCTGATATGTTTCCGGATGGTCGATCATGTCAATATACCAAAGTCCAAAATCATCGTCACTAATTTCAATGACATCTGCATTGACATCAAACGGCATCTGATCTTTCATCTCATAAAACTCATCCTGTGCTGATTCATAGACAATCTGCGCCCGCGGATTGACCGCTTTTATGCTTCCACGGATCGAGTTTTTATTCGTCTTTTCGACGGTGCAACGGTTAATGATGATCATTTCTGCCACGCGGAACTGATCTACCATCATAGATGGCATATTTTTCATATATAAAGCAAATGTTTCATCATTGACTACATCTATCGTCTGAAAGATCGCTTCACGATCAAAACAAATTTCTTCCATATCATCATACAATTCCGGAATGTGCTTTGTCGGCCACATACCGTTGTATTCAATGATGATGCGGTCCGGACGGTGTTTTTTCAAAAATTTCTGAATGATCTTTCCATTAAATGCTTCTTCGTCTTCGATGTATTCCACAACGCAGTTGGCCTTCTCTAACACGTCCGGTTCGTATTCTAACTCGCCCTCTTCGCATGCCAAGATCATCGTTTTGATCTTGTCGTCAAACATATCATCCACGACAAGGTCACGGATCAGATTCGTCTTACCGGCTTCCAAAAAGCCCATAATGACGTATACCATCATCTCCTCTTTCTTCTTACCAAACATTCAAAACCTCCATCAACTCTATGTTTAGCTTCCATTTGAAATGGAAGCCGTAAATCGTAGTCCTCTTTACGCAACGTGGAATAATTCTTTGATCGCATCTTCCTTCAAGTCAGCACCGATAACACAAATACGTCCTGTAAAGTCGGCTGCTCCGCGGCGAATTTCCGTCTCTTCCGGTACCAGATCAAAGTGGAACCACTCTCCTTCTGCTGCCGCTACAATACCCTTTGCACGTAAAACGTCACCATAGTCTTTCGTCTCAGCTAACTTGTGCAAAATCTCGGTAAGCTCTTCCTCCGTAAACTTGTGCGCTGTCTCAACGCCCCAGCTTGTAAATACATCATCTGCATGATGATGGTGATGGTCATGATGATGTCCGCATCCACACTCGCCGTCGTGATCATGCTCGTGGTCGTGATGGTCGTGATCATGATGATGTCCGCATCCACACTCGCCATCGTGATGATGTTCATGCTCCTCTAACAGCTCTTTTTCCAAAGAATTAACCTTTTCCATAGCCTCTACGATATTTTTACCCTGAATATCATCCCATGGTGTTGTAATAATAGATGCTTCCTCGTTTTTCTCACGAATCATCTTCAGACAAGCATCCAGCTTGTCGGCTGACACATTCTGTGTACGGCTCAAGATTACTGTTCCTGCGTATTCGATCTGGTTGTTGTAGAACTCACCGTAATTCTTCATATACATCTTGCATTTCGATGCATCTACAACCGTTGCCGTACTGTTGATCTGTACTTCATCACCAATATTTTTTACTGCTTTGACCACATCAGACAACTTGCCAACTCCGGATGGCTCAATAATAACACGATCCGGACTATATTTTGTAAGCACCTCTTTGAGTGCCTCTCCAAAGTCACCAACCAAAGAACAGCAAATGCAACCGGAATTCATCTCTGTAATCTGGATTCCTGCCTCTTTCAAAAATCCACCATCGATACCGATCTCACCGAACTCGTTCTCGATCAAGACTAACTTCTCACCTTCAAATGCTTCTGCGATCAGCTTTTTGATCAACGTCGTTTTACCTGCTCCTAAAAATCCTGAAATAATATCAATCTTTGCCATTGTCTCATCAATCCTTTCTATCGTCATTTGCATTTGCCTCTAACTATCATTATAACAAACCTGTCAACTCTCAAATTGCTGTTTCGTTGTCTCATACATCGCAATACTCGCCGCGATCGGCAGATTCAGACTGTCGATGCGATTGGAATGCGGAATGATCACACTTGTCCCGATCTGCGCAAAGCGATCCGGCAGTCCGGTCGCTTCGTTGCCAAAAAGCAAAGAAAACGTCCCCTGTGGTCTGATCTCATGCAGACTTTTCTTGGCGTCCAACATAAATGGATATAATTCCCGTTCACCAAACTGTGCCTGATATTCATCAAAATCCTCAAAGTAAACAAAGTTTGTCGAAAAAATCGCCCCCATGGACGCTCTTACCACTTTGGGGTCAAAGGCATCCACTGCCGGACGTATGATCGCCATCTGATTCAAACCAAATCCTAAGGCGCTCCGCATGATCGTTCCCATATTGCCGGCATTAGAAGGATTTACCAAAACTATGTGGGATGCTGTTTTCTCCAGCTGCCCTTCATATTTCGTAAATTCTCCGATCACGTAACAATTTTCTTTTTGAGACAATACGTGAAATATTTTGTCTGTCTGAACCATTTCTATACCGGCATCTCTGCACAAACTACGCAGCTTGTCTAATGTTTCCCCCTCTTTCATGCCGGAGTGAATATATACCCTCGTCACCTTGTCCGGCTGAAAGCGCAACAGTTCAAATGTCAGCGTTATACCTAATGCATAGGAAACCGGGGAATCCTTGCGGTATCTCTTATATCCTGCCATCTTTTATCCTTCCTGTTCAATGCGCACATCGATCGTCATATCTCCAATTTCTGTTGAAAAAGGAATCGTAAACATTTCCGTTGCCGCACCATCATAACTTGCACCAACACAATAATCCGGTGGTGTAATATCAATCATAATATTATTATTTGCAAATACCGTCGCCGCATTGCCCGCCACCATATTTCCTAATTCCGAAATTGCACTCTGTCCGATCGCATCAATGGCATTGACCGGCATCATCATCATTTTAGATACGACCCCAAGTGCTGTCTGTGGTTCAAAATTAAGCAATACTTCTCCCGAAAGCTGACCTACCAGCCCGAGACGGATCAAAGAATTTTCTTCCGGGAAACTCTGTTGTCTAAGAGATGGTTTCCCTATTTTTAAATCCAACATACACATATCTTTCATCACTTTACACACAGATATGATAAATGGATTGACATGCTCTGCTTTCAAACTTTCTCCCTCCCCTTACAACTGGAAATAATCCCAAAAATCTTCACTGATATTAACATCGCACTTATTGAGCCAGATGTTATATTTCTTTTGGAACAAGCGATTCTGGCGTTTTGCAATGATAACTTCCTTGCGAGCCTGTGTCGCATCCTCTTCCTTGTCATTGACGCAATATATAATATAATATCCCTGCGTTCCCTCTACAACACTGCTGACTTCACCCTTTTTGAGGGCTAACGCCGCATCCAATGCCGCTTTCTCCAATTTGGTGGAACTTTTGCCAACCACCAGTTCCTGCGTTGTTGCATCGGTATTATCTTTGGCCAATGTCAAAAAGTCTTTCGTCTTAATTGCACGAAGCTGCAGCTGTTCTGCCCACTTAAGAGCCTGTGCCTTGGCTTTCTCATCCATATCGATCTTCTGTCCGGAACTTCCGATTCCTTTCGTCATGATCTCGATATACTGGATCGCAGCCTGCCTTGCTTCCTCATCTGACACGTCGGTGTTTGCCTTGTCAGTAGCCACATAAAACATTTTATTGGCAAGCACGTTTTCTTCATACAATTTACTAAGTCCCTGAACGGATAAATAATATTTCTTTTTATCACTGTCAGACACCTTTTCCATGATCTTTTCTGCCTTTTGCATTGCCTCGTCTTTCTCATCATTGGTAAGTGAAATTTCATTACGATCCGCTGCCTGCGCGATCACTTTAAGCTGTGTTACCATATTGACGATTTCCTGCTTTGCCTGAGCACCCACTGTTTTATTGCCGCCCAGCGAATAGTTCCATAGCTCACTTCCAAAATTGCCCTCATACTGTCTTTTTAATAGGTAGGCATAGTTCATCATCTCGCTATATTCTACACCGTCACTGCCCACTGACATAACGATCGAATCCTTATCCGGTGTTCCTGCCGTAAGCTTTACCTTTTTTGTGCCGATCTTGGAATTGCCGCAGCCCGTGCATACTCCTGCCACGGCAATGCATATGCTTAAACCAACTGCCATCCATTTACTTTTCTTTATCATAGTCACCATGCCTTTCCGTTACTCCACGACTTTTCCGATCTCACGGATCAACTGATTCACTGTCTGGAATAATTTTTCTGCTGTCTCCTGCTTACTTACTGTTTTGGAAACAGACGGTACCTTCACCGCAGCAGGGATCCTTCCGTATCCGCTGCGATAACTTTTGCCTGCCGGCTGTGGTTGTGGTTTCATCGTGTAAATAAAATAGGATTGTTCTTCCTTTTTGGCCGCCTGCACCACCTTAAAAGCGCCCTCATACGATTCTACCATTTTTACAAGGTTTACGGAAGAGATTTTTGCGTTTGGTTTCAGATAAAATCGAATTTGGTTCGTTTTTTGCACAATTTGTGTGATTCCGGCACGGTGTGCTTCCGCTTTAAGCAGTGCCACACGCAATAAATTCTCAGCTGCATTAGGCAATTCTCCAAATCGATCGATCATTTCTTCCTGCATATCTGCATATTCTTCCGCATTTTCAATCCCGGCGATACGTTTGTACATATCCAGCTTTTGAAATTCACTACGAATATAAGTTGCCGGAATAAACGCATCCACTTGCAGTTCCAAACTGGTCTCAAACGGTTCCTCTTCCGGCTGTTCGCCTTTCAGTGTAAGTACCGCCTCATTGAGCATTTTACAGTACAGATCATATCCAACCGCTTCCATATGCCCGGACTGCGCTTCACCAAGCAGATTCCCGGCTCCGCGGATCTCCAGATCCCGCATCGCCACTTTGATCCCGGAACCCAGTTCCGTGTATTCACGGATAGCGGCCAGTCTCTTCTCCGCTACCTCTTTGAGCATACGTCCTCGCTGATACATCAAAAACGCGTATGCTGTACGATTTGATCTTCCGACACGACCGCGAAGCTGGTAAAGCTGTGACAGCCCCATCTTATCAGCATGATCAATGATGATCGTATTTACATTCGAAATGTCTAATCCGGTCTCAATAATCGTCGTTGCTACCAAAACATCTATTTCGCCGCTGATAAATGCCATCATGATCTTTTCAAGTTCTCGCTCACTCATCTGCCCATGCGCAAAAACAACATTGGCATCCGGCACCATTTTTGCTACTTCTGCCGCCACCTCTGCAATACGGGCAACGCGGTTATACACATAATACACCTGTCCGCCTCTTCCCAATTCGCGATTGATCGCCTCACGAATGATCTCATCATTATGCTCCATCACAAATGTCTGTATTGGCAGACGGTCTACCGGTGGCTCCTCTAACACGCTCATGTCCCGAATGCCAGTCAAACTCATATGCAGCGTTCGTGGGATCGGTGTTGCACTAAGCGTAAGGACATCAACATTTCCTTTCATCTGCTTGATCTTTTCCTTGTGTGTCACACCAAATCGCTGTTCCTCATCAACGATCAATAACCCCAAATTCTTAAATTCCACGTCCTTAGACAACAGACGGTGTGTGCCGACAATAATATCAACCTGTCCCTTTCGCAGTAGATCTATCGACTTTTTTTGCTGTGCCGGAGTACGAAAACGTGATAACATCTCAACTTTGACCGGAAAGTCTCCGAGTCGTTCGCACAATGTGTTGTAATGCTGCTGCGCTAAGATCGTAGTTGGAACAAGCATCGCTACCTGCTTTCCATCATTTACCGCCTTAAATGCCGCACGCAATGCGATCTCTGTTTTACCATAGCCAACATCCCCGCAGATCAGCCGATCCATGATCTTGTCACTTTCCATGTCCTTTTTAACGGCGGCAATGGCTGTCAACTGATCTTTGGTCTCCTCAAATGGGAAAACCTCCTCAAATTCCTGCTGCCACACAGTATCCGGACTATAAGCATATCCTTTTTGTTCTTGTCGCTTGGCATATAACAAAACCAATTCTTTTGCCACTTCCTGCACAGCCTTGCGCACGCGTGTCTTGGTCTTTTTCCATTCCGGCGATGACAAGCGGTTTAGTTTCGGCTGTTTCGCCTCACGCCCGGCGTATTTCTGCAACAGATCCAGTCCCGATGCAGGAACATATAGATTTCCGCCATCTCCATACTCAATCTTAATATAGTCCTTCGACACATGGTCGACTGTAATCTTTTCAATACCTTTGTAAATACCAACTCCATGATTCTCATGGATCACATAATCGCCAACGCTTAATTCATTAAAGCTCTGTATCGCTTTTCCATCGTATTTTTTCTTCTTGACATTACGCCGTTTCTGCTTTGTGCCAAAAATATCACCTTCCGTCACAACAGCAAACTTCGTCATCGAATAAACAAATCCATGACGCATAAATCCATACGATACCATAACCTGTCCGGCTTCCAACGGCATATCCGGCTTCTCATGATAAAATGCTGGAATTTCATATTCTCCCAAGTCTTTACTTAAACGCTGCGCACGCGTCCGAGATCCACAAAGGAGCAGTACACGGTATCCATTCTTTCTCCAGCGAAGCATATCGTCTACAAGTAGTTCAAAATGCTTATTATAGGACCCCACCGGCTGTACCTGTACATTCACCTGCGCCCTGCTCGCAAGCTGCTTTGGCAGTCCATCCAGCAAAGACAAAATAACAAGCTGCTTGTTCTGCAGCAATCCAAATAAAGGATCCATTCCCTGCAAGATCTCCGGCTGCTTTGGCAAAAGATAGCCTTTCTCCAATCTGCTTTCCATACTGTCACGAAACTCTGTTTCCACCGCCTGAGCTTTCTCATAACAGCGGGATGGCTCATCTAAGAAAAAGATTGTCTCCTCCTCTGGCATAATATCAAAAAAGGACAATGTTTCCACCGGAAAATAGGGCAGGTAGGCTTCCAACCCAATACGGCTCTGATATTGTTCGTAATCATTTTGTATTTCCTGTAAATGGTCATTTAACCGATTCACTTCTTCGAATTTTTTCGCTTTTTTTAATTTTGTGCTGATCTTTGCTGCGTCTTTCGCCATTTTTGTAAAACCATCGGCAATTTGCTCAGTAGTCAAAATTAATTCCGATGCCGGAAAGATGGTAAACTCTGCAATGCGTTCAATTGAGCGCTGACTCTCCACGTCAAACGAACGGATCGTGTCAATCTCATCATCCCAAAACTCAATACGATATGGGCAGTCCTCCGTTACCGGAAATACATCCAAAATTCCTCCGCGCACAGAAAAATCTCCAGGCATCTCAACCTGTGCCTGTCTCACATAACCCATATTGACTAGATTTTTGCAAAGAGTCTCAAGATCATATGTCTCCCCTTCCGCTACCTGCTGCTTCGCCTGCTCATAGATCTTTTGCGATAGTACGAACTCCATGCCGGCATCGATCGAGGTGACAATGGTTCCCCCCTTGCGATCCAGTAATGCCTCTCTGACTTTAAGTCTCTGTGTGCTAAGTGCATTACCATGTACATCAGCACTAAAAAAAATCACATCTTTCGCCGGATAATACATAACTTCCCGGTCAAACATGCGATAGTCTTCTGCGATTTCCCGTGCCCTCAACTCATTCGCCGCAATGATCACTTTCCATTTCGGAGACTCACCGGTAAGCCCATAGATCCATTGGCACTTTTGTGATTCGATGCATCCCGATATCTGCAATGGGAATTGCTGCTTTTGTATTGCCTCTTCGGCATTGCGGTACGCCGTAATCTCCGCCAAAGGCGCCAATAATGTTTCCATCACTGCCCCAACCTCTTACTTTCCGTTAAATTGATTCATCGCCGCTTCAACGCTGTCTGTCAAAATAGTCTCACATGCCTTTACCGTCTGCTCCAGCGCAGTACGGATCGTCGGCTCTTCCTCTGCCGGGAATCTCCCCAACACATAGTCCGCCAGATCCCAGCCTGCCGGTTTCTCTCCCACGCCGATCCGGATCCGCGAAAACTGCTGCGTCCCCAAATGCGCAATGATATTCTTGATTCCATTATGTCCACCGGCACTTCCTTTGGCACGTACCCGAAGCTTTCCCGGAGCCAATGCGATATCATCATAAATGATGATCAATTCCTCCTCGGGATCGATCTTATAAAAATCCACCAGTTCGCGTACACTCTCACCACTAAGATTCATATATGTCTGCGGCATCGCCAACAGCACTTTATTCCCTGCGATCATTCCCTTACCGCATACCGCCTTGTGTTTCTTGATGTCCATCGAAATGCCATAGGCATCGCTGATCGCCGTAATCGCCGAAAATCCAATATTGTGTCGTGTTCCGGCATATTTACGCTCTGGATTTCCTAATCCTACTATAATATACATTGTTAACCTCGTTTCTATGCTGTCTGTTATTACAATCGCACAATCTCCTAAGCCGGGTTCAGCGATACTGCCTTTTTCTCGCTGCCCCCGGCTCTTATATTGCTATTTGTTTGTTGTGTCGGCTATTGCTAGTACGTCTTATTATCACGGTACTCCCCAATATGTACCGCCTCTCCACTGTACTGCTTTAACATATCCATTCCCATTACATGACGATTATCCATCGTGCGCATAATGTCTTTGATCTGCAATTGTGCAGCGACATGCGGTGTACTCAGATTATAAACCTGATTATCCCTGAATGAAAGTACATAAGGCTGCAGCACATTGTACATGCCAGGAATAATGACTAATCCCTTATCACCGTTAGTCAGCTCTACACATACACCCGGTTCCAAAATATTAATACTGTGAATCAGCGCCTGTACCGCAACACGATCGTATCCATTTCCGGCATCTAATAGAAAGCGAATCGCCTGCACATCTGATGTTGGCTCCTCTTGTATGTTCATTGCCGTCAACTGGTCATAAATATACGCTGTACGCAATATTTCAACCTCCGGGATCTTCTTCTTTTCCATTTCATCATCTTTGCCGCCGACATGAAAGATTCTTCGCAATGCTACTGACAATATCATCTTGACACCGGCATCAAGCGAATAATCTCTGCTAAACATCTGATAAGCCGCCACATAATACGTATTGATCTTTTTGAGATCTTCTTCTGTCAATTCCAACTGCGATTTGCGTCGCAATCCGATCGGGATCAATAAGGTACCTATATCATGCAGTACTGCTGCTGTCACCAGATCTGTCTGGTTTTTCTCGGACAAATTCATCCGCTTTGCCATCATCGCACAGAGCAGCGCTGTGTTCAGTGAATGTTTATACACATAATCTTCCACGCTGCGAAGATTTTGGATGAAATTTATCTTGTGGTCCAAAGAACCATACTTCTGAACAAGCTGCGTCACAAACGTATTCAACTTTGCAGACGGTTTCTGTTTGCTGACTGCATCCAAGATCTCTTTGATCGCAAATACTGCCATCGTCTGATAGCGTTCAAACTCAATATCTTCTGCTGACATAGGTGGTACCGGCTCCGCCGGCTCTAATACATAAATACCGATCAGTCCAAAGTTCTGAATACTAATGATTCCCTGCTCTGTCAGTCTGGAATCTCTTTCGTACAACATAACTCCATTTTTGTTGTATATTGGTTTTGCCAAACGCATCCCTTTTTTTAATTCATCTGCTTTTACAAAAATCATGACAGCCCTCCTATCTACGCATTAGATCTGCGCTTTATTTATTTTTTTCTGCTAGATTGTTCGTTACTCGGTTATACAGCTCCCAAGCTGCGTTATAACCCATCTTTTTCTGTCTGTGGTTAACTGCTGCCGACTCACAGATGATCGCAATATTACGACCGGGGCGGATCGGAATAGAGTGGCACACAACCTTGTTGCCAAGAAATTCCGTATACTGCTCCTCCAGGCCAAGACGATCATAATCCTGTTCTTTATTAAATTCCTCAAGCTTAATGACCAGATCAATATTCTGATCATCCTTAACGCTCTCTACACCAAACAGTGATTTTGCGTCAATAATACCGATACCACGCAATTCGATAAAATGTCTCGTAATGTCCGGTGCGCTGCCGAGCAATGTGCTCTCATTGATTCGTTTGATCTCTACCACATCATCCGAAACAAGACGGTGTCCTCTATGAATCAACTCCAATGCGACTTCCGACTTACCGATACCGCTTTCTCCCATGATCAAAATGCCTTCTCCGTAAATATCTACCAGCACGCCGTGAACTGTACAGCGCGGTGCCATATTATAGTTAAGGCACTGGATCAGATCCGCCATAAATTCATTTGTAGCACGCTTGGTACGTAAGATCGGCACCTGATATTTCGTTGCCAATTCGATCAGACGGTCATCCACCGGAAGGTTACGGCAAAAAACGATACATGGTGGTTTTGGTGACTTCTCATTGCCACACAAAATCTCTTCTAACATTTGGACACTGTATTCTACACCTTTTTGCTCCATATAAGTATATTCCACCTGCCCAATGATCTGAATCCGGTTAGAATCAAAATAGTCAAAGAACCCTGCCAATTGCAAAGCCGGTCGATTAACATCCGATTGCGTCACTTTCACGTCCTCAATAGGTACATTCGGTGTACAGTTTTCTAATTTTAATTTGTCTACTAAATGTGTCAATGCGACACTGTACTCTGCATTCTGCATATTCTACCAACCTTTCTAACCATAGTGCATATTCCCTGCATCCCGCAAATTCCTGCCACCCTGCTGCAAATTCCTATACAGCTTGCTGGCAATCCCTATACAGCTTGCTGACAATCCCTGTCAACTGACAGAAAATCATCTATTTTGTTATGAGTCTTTCTTATGAAAAAAATCATATACATTTTGTGCTGCCTGTTCATTCATGGACTCAACTTCAGCCAATTGCTCTACGGAAGCTGCCTTGATCGCATCAAGTGAAACAAACCGCTTCATCAACTGTTTGCGACGCTTCGCCCCAATCCCCGCAATGTCATCCAATATGGATCTGACTTGCACTTTACTACGTAAAGAGCGGTGATACTCAATGGCAAAACGATGCACTTCATCTTGAATGCGTGTCATCAAATGAAATCCTTCACTGCATGTATTGACCGGTATCTCACTCCCCTGAAAATACAATCCACGGGTGCGATGCCTGTCATCTTTCACCATGCCGCAGACCGGTATCACTATTCCAAGCTCCCTCAAAACAGACTCTGCAACATTCACTTGGCCTTTCCCGCCATCCATCATGATCAAATCCGGGAACACCGTAAAGCCTCCCGTTACTTTTTCCCCTTGATCTATCTGTTGTCGTTCCTCCAGGCCGTGACGAAATCTTCTTCCAAGCACCTCTTCCATGCTGGCATAATCATCCGGGCCTTGCACCGTCTTAATGCGGAACTTACGGTAATCGCTGCGCTTCGGCTTTCCGTTTTCAAAAACAACCATAGAGCCAACCGACTGAAATCCACTGATATTCGATATATCATATGATTCCACCCGCTTTACTTCAGACATGCCTAACAGATCTGCGATCTCCTGCATTGCCCCTAATGTACGTTCTTCTTCTCTCCGCAGCTTTTCTGCATCTTGCGTCAAAACCAGCGCTGCATTCTTATGCGCCAGCTCGACTAAACGCTCTTTCTGTCCCTTTTTGGGTGCAAGAATGGATACCTTTCCACCACGGCGTTCCGACAGCCAATCCGAGATCAGGTCTTTTTCTTCTAATTCATATTCTACCATGAGTTCTCGCGGAATAAAAGGTGTTCCTGCATAAAACTGTTTGATAAACGACTGCACTAACTCTTCCGGTGCATCACCGTCTATCCCTTTTAAATGATAATGATCCCGACCGATCAATTTGCCCTCGCGAATAAAAAACACTTGAATGACCGCTTCCAGATCAGTCTGCGCCATAGCGATCACATCGCGGTCAACCCCGCCAAAATCTGTAACTTTCTGATGCACTGCAACTTTTTTGACACTGGCGATCAGATCGCGGCAAGAAGCCGCTTCTTCAAAGGCGAGTTCCTCGACTGCTTTCGCCATCTTTGCTTCCAGCATTTCTAAAACCTCTGAGAAATCTCCTTCCAAAAGTTTCAGTGCCTTGCTGAAATTTTGCTGATACTGTTCCGGAGTCACATATCCCTGACATGGTGCCTGGCACTGCTTAATATGATAATTCAAGCACGGTCGTTCTTTACCGGTATCTCTTGGCAGCACACGATTGCATGTTCGTATCTGATAGATTTTATGAACCAGATCCAACATATCTCTTGCAGACCCTGCACTGGTAAACGGGCCAAAATATTTACATTTATCCCGCCTCTGCTCCCGCGAATAGATCAACCGCGGATACTCTTCATATACGGCTGCTTTGATAAACGGATATGTTTTATCATCTTTTAACATCGTATTATACTTTGGACGATGCTCCTTGATCAGGTTGTTTTCGAGTACCAGCGCCTCCACCTCGGAATCCGTAATGATATACTCAAAATGATCAATCTGCGAAATCATTTTTTCAATCTTGGGCGATACTTTTCTGCTCGCCTGAAAATACTGTCGCACACGATTTTTCAAACTAACCGCTTTGCCCACATAAATAATAGCATCTTTTTTGTCGTGCATTAAATAGACGCCCGGTTTGGCGGGCAGTTTTTTTAACTCTTCCTGCAAATCAAACATGGGCGTCTCCTTAAAATTCTAATTCAAATTACAATTTAATCTTCTTTACACTCTGGTCTAACTGATAAGCGATCTCCTTCAAACCTGCTGCACTATCAGATATGTTCGCCAATGTGTTGCTGACTTCCACAACTGATGCAGATGTCTCCTGACTGCTGGCTGCATTCTGCTCAGCAATAGCAGAAAGATTCTGCACGACATCAACGACCTTACTTCTGGAATCATCCAAGCTTTCTGTTCGTCCGGAAATCGTAACAACGCCTCCGATCGCCTTCTCAACACCTTCGTAGACATCCGCAAAGCGTTTCTCTGTCTGCTGCATCTTATCGCTCTGAACAGCCATGATCTGTTGTACTCCCTGCATAGTATCCACGGCATGCGTCGAGTCTTGTATCAAAACATTTGTAATATCATCAATCTGTTTGGCTGAATCATTTGACTGCTCTGCCAGCTTCTGAATCTGAGAAGCAACCACAGCGAAACCACGTCCCTGCTCGCCGGCACGTGCTGCTTCAATAGATGCATTCAGTGACAACAAATTGGTCTCTTCTGCAATTGATGCAATAATATCTGTCGCCGCCTTGATCTTCTGCGCGGAAGCATTCGTAATATTGGTCTGCTCATAAATCTCATCAATGGAAAGCTTGGTCTGGTCATTCACTTCCATCAACTCTTTCAAAATGGACATTGCCTGATTACTGGACTCTTGCATCTGCTTTGAATTCTTATGTAATGCTTCTGCAACGGAATTCGTTTCTTCGATCATATTGCCCATCGTAATGACATTTTCTGTCGCACTCTGTGTCTCATCAGCCTGATTTGTCGCGCCACTGGCGATATCACCCACAGCACTTTCTACCTGCTCGATCGCACGTGCTGTATGGGTGGCATCTTTATCCAAGCTTTCAGACGCATTGAACAGACTATTACTTTGTGCCTGAATGTCCTGTATCATCAGAACCATTTCTTTACGAAGCGATGCAACTGAACGGCTCATCATGCCGGTTTCATCCTTTCGCTTTAGCAAACGTTCTGCAGCCTTGTTTTCTGTAAAGTCCATTCTGGACATCTTTTCCACAATTTTTGAGATAACGATCAGCGGTCTTGTCATTCTGCCCGTGATAAATGCTGCCAAAAATGCGAATATAACAACAACAATAGCAAATGCTACCACTCCGGTCTTTATCATATTGTTGATCGGTGCTAAAATGTCATCCTTATCCGCTGTAATGACAAGAACCGTCGGCTCTTTTTTGGTGACATAATATGCTGCCATCTTTGCTGTTCCTTTATATTTATACTCAACAACACTTGTCTCAGGTCTGGCTCCCATCTGAATATCTTCTACGACCTTTTTGATCACTGCATTCTCTACCGGTTGTCCAACCTTTTCCCCTTCCGGGTGGCAAAGCATCATGCCGTCGCTTCCGGATACAATATATGCATAACTGGAATCAACGCCCTGCAAAGCTACATTACCAAATGTATTTTTCATAGAAATTTTATTGTTCAGGTTACCTGCCGCAATAAATTGATCCAAAGAAATACCGTTCGCAGTTACCATATCGTGCATGTAATGCTCCGTCTCGACTTGAATTGCCGATTCTGCTTCAGGCACTACGATCAACAGCATGATCGCACCGGTCAGCACAACTGCCAGAATCACAAGTATAGACACTCTAAACTTCAATGAAGATACAAAGCCAACCTGCTGCGCTCTCGTCTTCTCCTGCTCAGCGACTTCCTTTGCTCTTTCTCCGAGCTCCTTTGCCTTTTCTGCAGATTTCTCCGCAGACTTCTTCACCTTCTCCGCAGACTCTTCCGCTGTTGCTTTCACCTTGTCTGCAGCTTTCTTAGCTTTCTCTATCCTGGCGGCTTCTTTCGCCTGCCTCTTCTCATTCTTCTTGCGCTGTTTTACTAAACGCTTCTCTTCTTTTCTTTTCTGTTTATCAGTCTTCACTTCATCTATCGCTGGTTCATCCACCGCATCTGTAGTCTCCACTTCATCTGCTACCGGTTCATCCACCGCATCTGTAGTCTTCACTTCATCTATCGCTGGTTCATCCACCGCATCTGTAGTCTCCACTTCA
>ERZ824598.1313-NODE-1313-length-32389-cov-8.237552_pt1 | contig 32389 bp, 25 predicted proteins | sample MGYA00519934_ERZ824598 | MGnify/ENA primary metagenome ERZ824598 (study PRJEB31778, sample SAMEA3449177) | human gut metagenome | biome: human gut; feature: human-associated habitat; material: faeces | place: United Kingdom | collected 2010/2012 ...
ATTTTTCACACACAAGATTTGTGTCTGCGCACACTTGACACAAACTTGATATGCAAAAAAACGTGTGCAGAAATGAGGATTAATATGATACGCAAGATAGTTCATATAGACGAGGAAAAGTGTAATGGTTGTGGTGCGTGTGCCAATGCGTGCCACGAGGATGCAATCGCAATGGTTGATGGTAAAGCAAGACTTATTAAGGATGATTACTGTGATGGTCTGGGGGATTGTCTTCCTGCCTGTCCTATGGATGCTATTAAGATAATTGAGCGTGAAGCAAACGATTATGATGAGGCGGCTGTTAAAGCTAGGATTGCAGCTAAGAAGATAGCTGAGAATACGAAAAAGAACGGTAGTCCTGTTCATGTGTGTCCGGGAAGTATGGCGAGAAGTTTACAGCATAGGGAAGATGAGAAAACGCCATGTTCTTCAAACGATAACAGTCAGGCAGCTTCTAATAATGGATTTAAACCTGTGAGCAGGCTAAATCAGTGGCCGGTGCAGATTAAACTTGTACCGCCGACAGCTCCTTATTTTGACGGTGCAAATCTTTTGGTGGCAGCAGATTGTACTGCATATGCATATGCAAATTTCCATGAGGATTTTATCAAAAACCACATTACATTAGTAGGTTGCCCTAAACTTGATGATATTGATTACAGTGAAAAACTTACTGAGATAATCAAAAATAACGACATAAAGAGTGTCAAGATTGTCCGTATGGAAGTGCCATGCTGCGGCGGTTTGCAAAATGCTGTCGTTAATGCATTGAAAAACAGTGGAAAGATGATACCGTGGCAAGTTGTCACGATTTCATGTGACGGCAGGATACTAGAACAGTAAATAATTGTAATCTTTCAAAGATTTAATTTTTATTGCACTATAGAACTTTTGCACTGTATAAAGATAAAAGACATATGTAAACAGCAGGGATTGATATAAACTTTTCTGTGAAGGGCGTTGAAAATCATTCAGTAATTAGTATGCGTTTTTTGCACACTTATGTAATGCTACTGATATTCTCCGAGGCGTGAGCCGTTCCTGAGCCGAAAGTTATATCAATCCCTGCGTGATATTTCCGGAGAAAAATTTATTCACAAAACCGCATTATTGATAATTTTTTCTCAATAAAGTTATTGACAACTATTCTCGATTAGATTATACTAACGCATGGATAAATGAAAAACACAGACAAAAGAGATTAAGAAAGAGGATGATATGATGCCATTATCAATGATACCGGAAGGACAGCCAAGCGTAATTAAGAAGATAGGCGGCAAAGAAGAAACACGCAGATTTTTAGAAAATCTGGGCTTTGTTGTAGGTGGAACAGTTACTGTTATTTCACAGATAGGTGGAAATATGATAGTGAATGTCAAAGATGCAAGAGTTGCCATCGGTAAAGATATGGCAAATAAGATCATGGTCTAGAAAGGGGAAATTGATGAAGACATTAAAAGAAGTTGCATGTGGCGAAACTGTAAAAGTTAAGAAACTTACAGGAGTAGGAGCAGTAAAGAGACGCATCATGGATATGGGAATCACAAAAGGTACTGATGTACTTGTGAGAAAAGTTGCACCACTTGGTGATCCTATCGAAGTCTCAGTAAGAGGTTATGAGCTTTCACTCAGAAAAGCAGATGCAGAAATGATTGAAGTTGAGTAGTTTTTTTAAACTCAAATTTTTTTTGACTATGGGTTAGTAAATACTAATCTTAGCAAGCAAAGACAAATTTAGCGTAGGGTTTTAGAACTAAATGTAGTTGCAAATAATTATTGCACATATGTGCGGATTGGAGAGAAAAAATGTCAATTAAAATTGCATTAGCAGGTAATCCTAACTGCGGTAAAACAACATTGTTTAATGCACTGACAGGTTCAAACCAGTATGTTGGTAACTGGCCTGGTGTTACAGTGGAAAAGAAAGAGGGAAGATTAAAGGGTAATAAAGATGTGACAGTAGTCGATCTTCCGGGTATTTATTCATTATCCCCATATACACTTGAGGAGGTCGTTTCAAGAAATTATCTTATCGATGAGAAGCCGGAAGTTATCTTAAACATCATCGATGGAACAAACCTTGAAAGAAACCTTTACCTCACAACACAGCTTACAGAGCTTGGGATTCCGGTTTTAATAGCTGTAAACATGATGGATGTTGTCCGTAAGAACGGTGACCAGATAAATATTAAGAAACTTGCTGAGGAAACAGGCTGCAAGGCAGTTGAGATTTCAGCTCTTAAGGGCGAGGGAATCGTTGAGGCGGCAAATGAGGCTGTTAAACTTGCAGGTACAAAGAAAGCAGCTCCGAAACATTCATTTGACGCAAAAGTTGAGCGTGCACTTGAGGACATCGAGAGCATTGCACTTCAGTCGGTGGATGAGTCACAGAAACGCTGGTTTGCCATCAAACTTTTTGAGAATGATGAGAAAGTTGCGGAGAAATTAAATCTTTCATCAGGTGTTCTTAAGGAAATCTCTGAGATAAACAAGGCAGTTGAGGATGAGCTTGATGATGATACAGAGAGTATCATCACAAACGAGAGATATACATTTATCACATCTATCATCAAAGACTGCATTAAGAAGAAATCAGCAGGAAAACTTACAACATCAGATAAGATTGATAAGATTGTTACAAACAGAATTCTTGCACTTCCTATTTTCGCAGCTATTATGTTTGTAGTTTATTACATAGCAGTATCCTCACTTGGTGGAACCGTTACAGACTGGACTAATGACACTCTTGTAGGTGCATGGATACAGCCGGCAGTACAGGGCTTTTTGGAAAATGTCGGTGCAGCAGACTGGCTTGTATCACTTGTAGTTGAAGGTATTATAGGAGGTCTTGGTGCTCCTATCGGATTTGCACCGCAGATGGCTATCGTATTCTTCTTCCTTTCACTTCTTGAGGATTGTGGATACATGGCAAGAATCGCATTTATCATGGATAGAATCTTCCGTAAGTTTGGTCTTTCAGGAAAGAGTTTCATTCCGTTCCTTATCGGTTCAGGATGTGGTGTCCCGGGAATCATGGCAACACGTACTATCGAGAATGACAAAGACCGTCGTATGACAATCATGACAACAACATTTATTCCTTGTGGTGCAAAACTTCCTGTTATTGCACTTATCGCAGGATATTTATTAAACGGATGCTGGTGGCTTGCACCACTTATGTACTTCGTTGGTATAATCGTAGTTATCGTTTCTTGTATTATTTTAAAGAAAACATCACTTTTTGCTGGTGATCCGGCACCGTTCGTTATGGAACTTCCACAGTACCATATCCCATCACTTAAAGGTGTTCTTCTTCATGTATGGGAGAGAGTATGGGCATTCCTTAAGAAAGCAGGAACAATTCTCTTCCTTTGTTGTGCAGTTATGTGGTTCCTCGGAACATTCGGTATCCAGAACGGAATATTTGGTATGGTAGATAAAGAGTCATGTTTCCTTGCTTCAATCGGTGGAGCTATCGCCTGGATTTTCAAACCACTCGGATTTGGAACATGGCAGGCAGTTGCATCTTCTCTTTCAGGATTTGTTGCAAAAGAGGGTATCGTATCAACAATGGGTGTACTCAGCGGACTTGGCGAAGTAGAAGAATATGCAGCATCAATGCATGACCAGTTTGCACAGTTCTTCCCAACAGGAATTGCAGCAGTGTCATTCCTTATGTTCAACCTGTTCGATTCACCTTGTCTTGCAGCTATCTCAACAATGGCAAGAGAGATGAAATCAAAAAAATTCGTAGTATTTGCACTTATATTCCAGAATGTATTAGCATACTGCGTAGCACTTATGGTATATCAGATCGGCGGACTTGTTTTAGGAGAGGTTGCATTTGGACCTGCAACAGTAGCAGCATTTATAGTAGCAGCAGTAATACTTTACTTCCTTTTCCGTCCTGATCCAAATAAAAAAACATCATATAAGACAGCGGCAGGAGAGGCTTAAGATTTACATGAAGTGATTTTAAGCAGACGGAGTTTTATAATGCATACAAATTTAGAAGTTAAACCAGTTGATGTGGTTATCTTGATCGTTCTTGCAATTATGTTTGTACTTGCAATAAAGATAATAATAGGTTTTTTTAAAGAAAAATAAATATTGCTGTCCGCATCGTTGGTGTGGACAGTGACAAATAGACAGTGAACTATGTTATGAGTATGGATTGAAGTCATTGTTAGTAGCACAGCAGGTGTGAACAGCAATGCTTATATTCATACATGACAGAGAGATGAGAGGTGGGGAATCAGACTATGGCGATGGCAGTTATGGAACAGAAACGAAAGATACAGGAATCACAGAATTATCAGCGTACAAAAATGCAGAAAGATATGGTGATACAGCGTCTTAAAGATGATGGTTGTCGTATAACGAAGCAGCGTCTTATGTTACTAGATATTATACTTGAGGAGGACTGCTCATGCTGCAAGGAGATATATTATAAGGCAGCAAAACAGGACGGCAAGATAGGCACTGCCACTGTATATAGGATGGTGAACAAACTCGAAGAAATCGGAGCTATCAGTAGAAAGAATATGTATAAGATAGCCTGTGGTTCCGGGTGTGAAGTTGAAAATGCCTGCACAATTGAATTTGATGATGACACTGTTGTGGAACTTTCAGCAAAGAAGTGGCATCAGGTGATAAAGGCAGGGCTTGTTGCCTGCGGTTATCCATCAGACCTTAATGTACGCAGTGTTATCGCAAAATCATGTCAGTGTGGAAAATAATGTAAAAAATAGGATAACATAGAAATCAAAAAGCAGTTGATTTCTATGTTATCTTTTTTATGTATAGGAAATTTATTGTAACAGTTCAGCCTTGCATTTCTTAAATTCATAAACCTGCCAGCGAGCTGTCAGTCGCTGCTATGCAGCTTATGTTTATTTCATTTCAGAAATGAAAGGCTATTCTACCATAAAAAGGTACTTAACAATACAATGAACAAGCTCATTGTATTGCCAATTACCTTTTTATGGCTGAACTGTTACAGATTTAGAGAAAATTGTCACAAATAATCGAGGATTATAAATAAATGTTTGTGTTTTAAATCTGAATTTATATATGTCAACATGAACAATTATACATGATTTATATATAAAATAATAAAAAAATTGTCACAAATAACGCCTAATTTGTAAGATTTAACCATTTAAATGTGAACAAAGTGTGATATAATGAATATAGAGTTGGCAAATTTTGGAAAACAGGAGGCATGAAAAACAAAATACACTTATTATCAGTGATATTTTGCAATAATTTTGAGCTATATTCAGCCAACCGGAAACTAATTGACATTAAAAAAACAAAAAGGAGGAAAACAGATGAGATTAAACAAAAAAATTTTATCTCTCGTTCTGGCAGGTGCGATGGTAGTATCGCTTGCACCGTCAAATGTCGGAGTTGTGTCAAAAACGGCTGCGGCATCTGGAAAGATGAGTGCAAAGAGCTATTACTATGACCCTGCTTACCAGACGCAGGAAACGCTCAAAGATGAGAGCGGAGAAAAGATAGGAACGCTTACCTATACAAATAAGGCGTATTTTAATTCTAATCTTTCGAGTTATGACAATATGACATTTGAAAGTGAAGATGGCAACAACATTGATACGGATTCTATTTTATTCTTTGATTTTGATTATAATGCTACAACAGGTACAACAAACAGTGCCATTGGAAGCAGTTCATCATTAAACATAAAAGATATGTATAAAAAGAAGGCAGCGGCAGAACTTAAAAAAGCCGGTGCCGATGAAAAAGATGTTGATTATTCTGACAAATTGAATAAACAGGTATCTGATGACTGGAAAGCAGATGTAAAAGCAGGAAATAAAATCTATGCTAAGTTATCATATTCTCATTATGATGATGATAATAACAAGCAGAGTGGTGAAGTAAAACTTGCCTTTACATTAAGTGACAGTTATAAGAAATCAGAAGATTATAAGCAGTATGCAATATATAAATATAAGACTGATGATGACAATGCAGATGTTATCACAAATGACAATTATTTATATTCAGGCTTAGTAACTGTTGATAATGCGTATTCAATAGGTTCATACACATATCAGTGGTATAAGGCCGATGCATCAGGAGAATATAAAAAGTTAGACTATACATCAGATTCAATTAATTTGAAAAATTCAAATGTCATTGATCCTGAGAGCAAGACAGATGACAAGTTAAAATGTATTGCTACAGTAAAATATGATGGCATTGAAATTCAGTCAATTGAGTATGATTACACGGTTTATAAGGTCAGTTCAGAGTCTTTATATACAATGGATGATGATTATTCAGATTATAGCTGGGCATATGTAAAGAAAGATGGAAAAGCCGTATTAAACAGCGGATATGAAGCCATTAACGGAGCAACAGCAAAATATACATGGCAGAAGTATGATGAGAAGGAAAAAACATACAAGACAGTAGATGGACAGTCAGGCAAAACACTTACAATAGATAAGTGCACAGATGCGGACTATGTAAGTTATAGAGCACAGATACAGATTTATGTTGGAGAGTGTTTATATACTTCATTTGAGAAAACTATCCAGCTTGTAGAAAATCCACCATACTCTGTTAATAATAAGACAGGATATGGCAAAAATGCAGAAAAAGATGATGCAGATGGAAAATATTATTCACAGTACAGCTTATCAAATAATGTTGTACCGGGTGATACAGACAATATGACTGTAGATGTAAAAGCAGATACAGGATATTCACTTACATACACATGGTATGAGTACAAGGATAAAAAGTGGGAAGAGATAACTGATGCCAAGACTAATGTTTACTCAAAGAAATTTGAGACAGCAGATTTTGACAGCACTACATCTAAGCAGTATAAGTGTAAGGTAACAGCCACAAATGGTACTCTTACATATGACAAGTCATCTTTTACTTTCATTGAAAACAGAGATCCTGAAATGTATGAGGATTATTCAAATGTTAAGTATGGAAGTACATCAAGATCTAATGCAAAAGACAATGCACTTAAAACAGCAATAGGTTCATCAGTAACACTTTCAGGACCTAAGGTATCTGTGAACAGTCAGTACCAGCTCAATTATCAGTGGCAGAAATTTACTAAGATTGATAAAGATGAGTACAAATGGACTGACATAAAAGATGCAACAGCAGATACATACGCTATCGCAAGTGTGACAGATACTGCTGAAAAATCAGATTTTGGTGAGTACAGACTTAAGTATAACGCATACAAGGCAGGAACAACGGATCTTACAAATGCAAAATCAGTTGCATCCGGAGAGTTCTATGTAAATCTTGAGCAGTTTAAAGGATTTACAGTAAAACTTCCAAAAAATACTGAGGACAATTATACTCTTGAAGTAGGTGGAACTATCGACCTCGGTGTAATTGCTTCTATTGCAAATACAGAAGCTAACAATCAGAAATATGACATTGCATATCAGTGGCAGAAATATGACAGCAAGACAAAGGCATATATAGATATTAAAGATGCTACAACAGCGGATTACAAGAAAGAAAACATTACAGCAGATGATTTTGGAAAATACAAATGCGTTATCACTGTTATTGACAAGGCAACAAAAGCAGCGGTAAGTGGTGTTGAGTCTGAAAGCTGTGATTTTAATATTAAACAGGCTGTTAAGTCTGAAAATGACACTTTAACAGTAAAATCAGAGTCATCATATGTTGTCAATCACAAGAATGTAGGTGACAATGTAACATTAAGCGTAGCTGCTGAGACAGCAGATGCTGCAAAATACCCTCTTACTTACAAGTGGGAGAAGATTGAAAAAGACTCATACAGTGATTCATATGGCAAATATGTTGATGTTATGGGAGCAGACGGAAAAGCAGTTTCAACTGCTGATTATGCTTTAAATATAGCGGATGAAAATGCTTTTACAACATATCGTTGTACAGTTTCAAATGGTGCTCACAGCGAGAAAGTTACTTTTAATGTTTTAAAGGAAGACAATTTCTATGCTTATGCAGCAGCAACAAAATCAGATAATAAAACTTTCATTAAGAAAGCCGGCGAAAGCGTAAAGATGCAGGTCGTAAACGGCTCTGATGATGCAGCAGCTACATTCAGCTATAAGTGGTATGCTTGTAGTTCTAATCACAGGTCTTATAAGAACGAAGACGATGATGATTGGTACACTATCGGTGCCGGTTATGTGCAGAAGAGACTTGCAAGTACAACATCAGTTTATGAGATTTCATCTCTAACGGATGCAGATTTTGATGTAAATTATTATTATTGTGAAGTTAAGAACGAACTCACAAAAGAGACAAAGACAGTAACATTCTATGTAAAGAAATATGACACAACAGACATAACATTTACTGACCTTGACGGAGCATATGACAGTTCAGATACATCAGATATTTATGTTGAACTCGGCTCATCAAAAGAGTTTGGTGCAGTTGTTAAAAATCCTGAGTCAAAGAACTTTATTTACAAATGGTCATTTGAAAAACTTCATAAAGATGATACAAACTGTGAGTATGATTATGAGAGAGCACTTGACTGCACAACAGAAAAGCTTACTCTTTCAAATATCACGGAAGACAATTTAGGAACATATACACTTCGTATTTACGAGGGAAGTGCAACAGATGATGATACACCTGTTATCACTCACCATTTCGAGGTATCAAAGAAAGATGCAGCAGCAAAGAAGTTTGTATTAAGCGGTGTTGGCAACGGACAGAGAGATTACTATCGTTCAGTAGGCGGAAATGTTACATTTGCGACAGAACTCAGTACAGAGTCAACAGATACCGTAACATATCAGTGGTATCAGGGCGGATATTATGATGATGATGACGATGATACATATCATAAGGGAGATGCCATATTAGGCGAGACTGGTTCTTCACTTAACCTTACAAACTTAAGAAAATCTGACTTTGGTAAATATACTTGTGTTGCTAAAGCAGGTAAATTAATAGACTTTATTACATTTAGTGTATCAGAGGCAGATGCTATCACAGTTGACTGGAACAATGATAATTTTAGAATTGATGGAAACATTGCAACTTATAACAAGACAGTTAAAGCTAAGATTGGTGATTCAACAAATCTTACTGCTGTTGTGACAAGTGCAACAGGAGATGCTATCTCATACCAGTGGTATGAAGAAGATACAGAAAAATCACATTACAATTTCTATGCTAAAGAACAGGCTGCTGATGATGAATATAAGATTATGCAGGGTCAGACAACTGACACACTTGCACTTAACCAGATGACTAAGGATTCGTTTAAAGATTATAAGCTTGTGATTTCAAATGGCGGATATACTGTAAATGTTTTCTTTACGCTTGTTCGTACAGACCTTCCTAAGGTAAGTGTTAAGGCTGACAAGACAAGTCTTGAAAAGGGTGAGACAGCAGTTCTTACTGCAAAGGTTACAAATCTTGGAGACAAGACAGCAACATATCAGTGGTACAAGAATGGCACGAAGATTGATGGTGCTACGGCAGCAACATATACAACAGAAGCACTCTTTAGTGATTTAAATGAACTTAAAGATGATGAAAAATCTGTTACATACAAATGTGAAGTATCAACAGATATTGACAAGGTTTCAGATGAGATTTCCATCAACTTTGCAGGCTGGGGAACTATAAGCCAGACTAAAGATTTTGTCATGAAAGGTGATACTGTAGACATCGGTATAAAGATGAAAGAAGCCGGTGACTGGAAGTACACATGGTATAAGAAAGACGCAGTCAGTGATGAGTATGTAAAAGTACCGGAAGCTACATCAGCTACAATTTCTGCAATCGCAACAAGTGATGACAGCAAGAAACTTGATAATAACAGATATAAGGTAGTAGCAGAAAAAGGAAGCGATGAGACACATGTAAGTTATTATGCATATGCAGATGTAGATGTATTTAATATATCTGACATGACAACACGTCCTTCAGGAAAAGTTGCAGCATACGATAAGGATGCTGATGAAGAGACAAACTACAATCAGTACTTTGGTTATGGTATTGATGGTGCATCTAAGCTTAGAATGACATTCAGCAAAGATTCAAATCTTTATGACAGTAACGCAGCATTATATGTATTTGAGCTTGATACACAGAAGATTCATCGTTTTGACGGTTATGACCTTGCAGGACGCACATATGTATTTGACAGTGGTAAGTGTGTATTTGAACTTACAAGTGCAGGTTCAGATAAATATACATCAGGAACTGACGGCTTTACAGTTGAAAAGGCAATCAATCCTGACATTGATTACTCAACACTTTCTGTAAGCAAGAAGAGTGTAAAACTTAATGCAGGCAAGAGTGCAACAATCACATACAGAGCACTTGACAACTTTGGTGATACAACTAAGGTTACAGCTAAGACATCTAACAAGAAAGTTGCAACAGTTTCTGTTGCAGCAGGAAAGGTTACTATCAAGGCTGCAGGCAAAGCTAAGGGAGCAGCAACAGCTAAGATTACTCTTACAAACGGTAAGAAGAAAGCAACTATCAAGGTTACTATCAACAACCCTGTTAAGAAAGTAAAGGCTGCCAAGAAGAAAGCAACTGTTAAGAAGAAAAAGACAGTTAAGCTTACATTCAAGGTAACATCTTACAACAAGGCTAAGAAGACATCTGATAAGATAACTTACAAGACATCTAAGAAGAAAGTTGCTAAGATTACAAAGAAGAAAGTTTCAAGCAAGAAGATTATTGTCTCAGTTAAGGGTCTTAAGAAGGGAACTTCTAAGATTACAGTAACTATAGGCAAGAAGAAAGCTGTTGTAACAGTTAAGGTTAAATAATAACCGGTTCTTAAAGCAGTGAATATTTCTTAAATAAACGCACATCTTAAGATGTGTAAAGAAAAACACCACCGGCTGGCATTTGCCAGCCGGTGGTGTTTTTTGATTGTCAGGCAGATATTTGTTGTATGTTCGGTTGTCTGTTTATAATACTATTAGCTGTTATCACAGCATATCAGAAAGAAAATGCCTGATAGCGCTAAAATATAGTTTCAAGTTTCTCTAAGTCAAGTTCCTTTTCAGGTGCAAATACATCTGAGGTAAGATAGTTTACAAGAGATTTTATAAATTGTTTTACTTCAGTGTTTTCTGCTATTTCTCCAAGTTTTGATGTGCATACCATAAGTTTTCCGTCACCAGCTTTTCCTTCAAAGAGGATACCGAGTTTATGGTTTCGCTCAAAGTTATCTGCCATCTGTACTATAGGTCTGTAATCTTTATCGGTTACATCATCAAGTATTGCACAACGGCTGTGAGATACTATCTTATACCACTGAGGGGTTGAGTATCTGTGTGTGGCAAAATCGTTAAGTGCAGGGTGACTGCTGTCGATGAGGAGCCCCATTGTGCCTACTGCGACAGGTTTTTTCATCCATTCACATATATCCCTGAACATCGGGTAACACCAGAAGTCAGTACAATAAAATCCATCAAGGCTTTCTTTTACTTCATTTGGCATAAAGAGAACCTTTTTGCCATGCTTAAGGAGTGATTTTGTTTCAGTAAATTCATTTGTTATAAATACCTGATTATCACCTTCGCCTATGCTTGCGATATTTTCAAGTGATAAAACATCATCATTGACAGGATAACAATAAAGTTCATATTTATTTTTGTATGGTGTGCCGTCAATCGTAAGGATAAGGTCATACACGGCAGTTTTGTCTGTCTCAGGCATTGCAAAGGAAATCCCGCCAAGCTGAACAAGTTCTTTTGCTCCGTCAGGAATTTTCACATCACCGCTTGTTACCACGCTTGTTTCACCGTTTACGGCAAAGCCCGTGGTTTCTGCGGCACTTACATCACGGCGGATAAGTTCATAGTGAAGTTTTTTGCCGGTGAGTTTTTCAGGATTGTAATATCTTATGGCAAGGTCAGCCTTAAAGTTTTCACCTGAGGTGTAGACATATTTTTCAAACTGTGCAAGGAGTATTGCATCTGAACAAAAGCCAGCCCATTCTTCAGGTGTTATATGACCCTTGCTGTCCATAAATGCATCAAGTATTCCAACAAGTGCCGTACCCTGTCCCGGAAAGTCCTGAAGATCGAGTATCTGGTAACCTGCTACAAGACTGCTTCTTGCGGCAGCTTCAAGTTCTTCTTTGTAGCATTGTACTGATAACATACCGCTTGCATAGAAGAAGTCGTCTGCCTGGTCGAGCATACCTTTCTTGTCAAGGTTATCCCTGAATACCTCAAAGTTTCTTGCTTTCAATACACCGGTATATTTAGGTATTTCCTTAAAGTTTGGATATACGGCATACTGACCGATTTCATGTGTCACGACAGGGATGTGTGGTATGAGCGGTCCGTCTGCACTTGCCGCCTTGACTTTTTTTACACCCGTTCCGTACTGGATTTCAATCTCCTCACCTGCATCGGTGCCATTGCCGGAGTTTTCATTATCAGGAACTATTTCCTTATCATAATTGTGTGTTGTTGACGGTTCTTCCCACTGGATATGACCGAGAGGTGCATCACACATACCATAAGAACCTCTTATAAGACGGTTCTTGCTGAAACGGACACCGACAAAGAAATCGTCCTCAGGCAGAAGAACCGGTGTGTGCTGGAAGTTGTTTGAACCCTGTGTGTATAGGTGGCGGTTGTCTACATTGCGGTAGCCCGTGATTATTTCAGCCATACGCTCTTTGCTGCCCCAGAGTTCATTTCCGAGTGACATCATGCAGTATGAAGCGTGGTTTCCAAAAGTATTTAACATACGGAAACCTTCTTCGATAAGATAATTCTGCTCGGTTTCATTGTGGTTTTCATCACCCGGTGCTGTGAGTGTTCCCCAGAAAGGAAGCTGTGGTTCCATATAAATACCGAGCAGGTCTGCTGCGATAAAGGCGGCTTCAGGCGGGCAGCAGGTATGGTATCTGTAGTGGTTTATGCCGTAAGACTTTGAAATCTTCATAACGCGTACCCACTCGTCCACATCAGCAGGAACTGCACCTGTAAGTGGAAATACAAGTCCATCATGTTTTCCACGGAGAAATGCCGGCTCACCGTTTATAAGAAATTTAGTCTCGGTTGTTGAAAACTTTCTAAGACCAAAAGTAGTGACTGTCTTTTCGTCTGAACCGCATAAAGAAATCTCAAGACGGTAGATAACAGGTGTGTATTCGCTCCATAAAACGGCATCTTCACCGAGGAAGTATTCAAACTCTGCCGTGCTTTCACCTTTTGCAAATATAACCTGAATCTCTGCTGACGGTGCTTTTATACCTGTGTCTCCATTTATGTCCGTAAGAAAAGCATTGACATTTAAAGTGACTTTCTTATCCTCCGCCGTGTCATTAACTGTTTTTAATATGACGGTCACGGATTTCTTGTCAACATCAGGATAAGTTTTAACATCTGAAATGTATATCTTATCAAATATGCGGAGTGAAATTTCGCCTATGATACCGTTCCAGTTAGTCTGTGTGTCCGGTGAAGTGAGATGACCGCCTTTTGTAGGGTAATCCACATTGGACACAAGCACGGTTATCCTAAAATCAGTCTTTTTAACAAACCTTGTAATATCGTAATAATGCGGTGTCGTGAGACTGTCAAATTCACCTGCAAAGGTATCGTCTATCCATATTTTTGTAAGTCTTGTCCGCTCTAAAAAAAGAAAGATGTTTTTATCTGTGTCGCTCTCATCAATATGTACATCTTTAGAGTACCATGCATATCCCTCAAAAAGATAAGGGTCGGTCAGAAATCCCGTTTCCTTTTTATCGCTGAAAGTTCCTTTTTTGGCAATAGAAGTGGTTCCCGGAAGAGTGATAGTGTCATTTTTTGCTTTGTCAAATAATCTTGCTTCAATTCCCTTTTTGTCAGGGTCAAGTTCAAAATTCCAAATTCCTGATAAATCAATTTTCTTAATCATTTAAGTCCTCCGTATCAATTATGATGTTTTCGCATTATCTTATTTATTATAAACGCTGATATAAGGGCTTTCAATATAAAAAGCCTACACAAATTACCTTAAAAAACTCAGTATGATGCAAGTGGCAAAAGAAAATATCTCCTTTTGATGGTGTAATATCGGTATTTTTATTGCAAGCCATTTTATAATGAGATATACTTAGATGTATATGAGTAATAATGGAAGAGTAAAGGTAGTTATTGAAAGCTGCATACTTCTGATAGCTTTAGTAATAGTAAGTTGTCTCTATACGGCAGAACTTTCAAAAAGCAGAAATGTATTAAAAGAAGAAAACAAAAACGGTGTTGTGCATGAAGAAAAAAAGCAAAGTAAAACCGTAAAAAATGCTTTATTTGATAAGGATGATTATAAAGCGGAAGGATTTAAAAATATTACGGTTGTAGTGGATGCCGGTCATGGCGGAAAAGACGAGGGGGCGAGGTCAAATAACCGCAGATACAGAGAGAAAGATTGCAATCTTGCCATGGTAAAAAAGCTGAAGCAGATGTTAGATCAGACAGATATAAATGTTATATATACAAGGCTGGAGGACAGATATATCACTAAAAAAAGGCGTACTGTCATAGCAAATATGAAAAAAGCAGATCTGTTTATAAGCATACATTGCAATGCTTCAGACAATATTCATTCAAGGGCATCAGGCATAGAGACACTTTATGCAAAGCGTAAAGGTGATAACAGGCTTATGACAAACCGCAGATTTGCACATATTTTGTTAGATACCGTAGAGGCTTCTTCTTTAAATAAAGCAAGAAAATGTATAAGAAGAGAGGATCTTTTTGTACTTCGTCATACGGATATGCCGGCTGTTATAGTTGAGACAGGATATATGTCGAACAGAAAGGATATGAGTTACATAAATTCACAAAAGGGACAGTATGAGATTGCAGATGGAATTTATAAAGGTATAATAAAGACTCTTAAAGAAATGAGCAGGAGGAAGAAACGAGGATGACAAAAATTATAGTTGCCACAGGCAATGAAAATAAAATGAAAGAAATAAGACAGATAATAAAAAGAGATGATATTCAATTTGTATCTCTTAAAGACGAGGGACTTTCTGATGTTGAAATCGTTGAGGATGGAGATACATTTGAGGAAAATGCCATTATTAAGGCAAAAACGATAGCCGACATCACAGGCACTATCGTTATAGCCGATGATTCGGGACTTGAAGTTGATTATCTTGATAAGGCACCGGGAGTATATTCGGCAAGATATATGGGTGAAGATACTCCGTACACCGTAAAAAACAATCATATCATAGAGCTTCTTAAGGATGCCAGGGGCGTGGAGAGAAGTGCAAGGTTCGTATGTGTCATCGCCTGCGTTATGCCTGACGGAAATGTAATAACGACCAGAGGTACGATAGAGGGGCAGATAGGATATGAAGAAAAAGGTGAAAACGGATTTGGATATGATCCTATTTTTTATCTTCCTGAAAAAGGATGCACAACGGCAGAACTTTCACCTGAGGATAAAAATGAGATAAGCCACAGAGGCCGTGCACTTACGGCGATGTATAAAAAGTTGGAGGGAGTGTTATAGATGGCGATGAAGATACTTATTGTCAGTGACTCTCATGGAAATAACAGAAACCTGATACAGGCTGTCAAAAATATGTCAGGTACAATGGATATGATGATACATCTTGGAGACATGGAGTGCAGTCCTGACAGGATAAGAGAGCTCGTTGACTGTCCGGTCGAGCTGGTAAAAGGAAATTGTGATTATGGCAACGAGCTTCAGGGTGCGAAGCTTATTCAGATAGGTGGGCATAAAGTATTCATAACACATGGAAATCACTATGGCGGCGAGTTTGGAATACCGACGATGAGAGAGATTGCAAAGGAAAACGGTGCAGATATAGTGATGTTTGGGCATTCACACAAACCTGTTATTGAAAAGAGTGGAGATGTGACAGTCATAAATCCGGGAAGTATTTCAAGACCGAGACAGGATGGATTCAGACCAACCTATATGGTTATGAACATAGAGGATGATGGCAGAACGGATTTTGTCCTTGTAACTATGTGATGCAGATGTAAGATACAAATAAAATTTTATAACTTGCATCTGAGATGCGGCAGCAATATAAAAACATAATACAAAACATTAATCCGTAACAGGAAATAATAGGGAATTTTCTAAAAATGAAACTGACAGAAAAAGAATTTAATTGGATAGTTGAATATATGCATAACCGTTATGGTATAGAGCTTGGACATAAAAGAGTATTGATAGAGGGACGGCTTGAAAATTATCTTTTAAAAAACGGTTATACGAGTTATGGTGAGTTTATCAACCGGATAGCTTCATCGCCAGATGGTGAAGAGGCAGGCGACATGATAAATATACTGACGACAAATCATACATTCTTTATGCGTGAATTCATGCACTTTGAATATCTTAGCAGATATGTACTTCCTTGGATAAGAGAAAAAAAAGCGGGGACAAAGGATGTAAGGATATGGTCGGCGGCAGCGTCAACAGGCGAAGAACCATATACCATAGCGATGATATTAAATGATTATTTCGGCATGGAGCCCGGTTGGGATACCCAGCTTCTTGCAACTGACATTTCAATGGAAGTTTTGCAAAAAGCAAGTGATGGGATTTATCTTACAGAACAGATAGAAAGTATTCCCGACAGATGGAAAAGACAGTATTTTAGAAAAATAAATGATGAGCAGTTTCAGGTAAGCAGAGAACTCAGAAAACAGATTGTCTTTAAGAGGTTTAATCTTATGGATGACATAATGTTTAAGGGGAGATTTCAAGTGGTTTTTCTGAGAAATGTTATGATATATTTTGAGGATCAGACAAAGCTTAATCTTTTGAAAAAGATATATGACCATATGGAAGACGGCGGGTATCTTTTTATTGGTACGACGGAGAGTATAGATAAGATAAGCTCCGGATTTAAGTATATACAGCCGTCGATATACAGAAAAATATAAGGTTATTTTCAAAAAATACGGGAGTAACTGACACAGGAAATGAGGGATTATATGAGGAGGGTAAAGGTTCTTGTAGTTGATGATTCGATTATGTTTAGAAAAATGTTGTCGGAATTTCTTGACGAAGATCCTGAGATAGAAGTCGTTGCCATGGCGGGAGATCCATATCAGGCAAGAGATATGATAATCAGATTTAATCCTGATGTTATGACACTTGATATAGAGATGCCGAGGATGAACGGTATAGAATTTATGAAAAAACTTATGCCGCAGCATCCGATGAAAGTTATAATGATTAGTTCGATGCAGCAGACACCGACGGATTATGCTATCTACGGGGCAGTTGATTATCTTCAGAAGCCGCATGACATGGACGGTGATGCGATATATAAATGGGTGCACGAAGAACTTATTGCAAAAGTAAAAGCGGCATATCATGATAAGCTTGCCGAGGAGAAGAAAAAGCAGATTGCGGTTTCTCCAAACAATTTTAAAAGAAAATACAACAATAAAATAGTTGCGATAGGGGCATCTACCGGTGGGACGGAGGCAATACTCAGTGTTGTCAAAAATTTTTATCCCAATATTCCGGGAACGGTAATAGTGCAGCATATGCCGCCGGGATTTACAGAGATGTATGCAGCAAGACTTGACAAAGAGTGTCGTGTTAAAGTCAGGGAGGCAAAGGACGGCGATCTTGTAGAGGATGGCAAGATACTTATAGCCCCCGGTGACAAGCATATGACGCTTATGCGTGAGAATGGCAGATATTATGTTAAATGTTTTGAAGCAGAAAAAGTAAACGGTCATTGTCCGTCAGTGGATGTTTTGTTCAAATCTGTTGCAAAAGCGGCGGCGAGTGATGCTGTCGGTGTTATACTTACCGGTATGGGCTCGGATGGTGCGAGAGGGCTTCTTGCTATGAGGAAAAGAGGAGCACATACTATCGGTGAGGATGAGAAAAGCTGTGTTGTTTATGGAATGCCAAAGGTTGCATATGACATAGGGGCTGTGCAATATCAGGAACCGCTTGAGAATATAGCATCAAAAATATATAATATTTTGAATACCATTCCATAGTAACGATGTCAAAACATCATTCCATAGTAATGATGTCAAAGCAAAACATCGTTCCATAGTAAAACTTTTTTATAGAAAACAGATAGAAATAAATATAAAAATTCCAGATAACAGGAGGAAGAAATTATGAGAATATTAATAGCAGAGGATGATTTTGCAAGCAGAAAGTTTATGCTTAAATTTTTATCAAAATTTGGTGAATGTGATATTACAGTAGACGGTATGGAGGCTGTAGATGCATATCTTATGGCACTTGACGCTGATACACCATACGATCTTGTGTGCCTTGACATTATGATGCCGGCACTTGACGGTTATCAGGCACTTAAAGCGATAAGAGATATTGAGCAGGAGAGAAAGATTCCGGAGGATCAGAGAGCAAAGATAATTATGACAACGGCACTCAATGAGGGGGCAAATGTAAACAAAGCATTTGATCTTGGCTGTGTAGCATACGCAGGAAAACCTATCGACCAGGTGAAATTTGAGAGCGTGCTTCGCAAACTTGAACTTATTGACTAGTGTACTGTATCATTGATTTTCAGCTAAATAACGCAGGGTAAATTTTTATTCTGCAAGGCGGAGGAATGAGCCGTAGCGGGCTACGGCGATTGACGACAACGCAGCAGATGAAAACTTATACAAGTTGTTTGGCGAAATGTCATTGATACAGTGCACTAGAACCGTGCCGGTTTACTTATCATAAATTTTTGTGTTATGCAAAGGGGATTGGGACACGGAAAATAAAACATACCGCCGCTATGAAACGGCCGGATAAATAGTACAGACAGAATAGGAGGGTGTTATGGGAGATGATATGATTACCGAAGGTATGCTCGATATGTTCATCTTTGAAACAGAGCAGGGACTTGAAAACCTCGAAAACATATGTCTTGAAAGTAAGGATGTTGGAGAGTTTGACGAGGACAATGTAAACGAGATATTTCGTATCATGCATACTATAAAGGGATCATCGGCAGTTATGATGTTTCAGAATGTTGCAACACTTGCACATAAACTAGAAGATGTATTTTATTTTATCAGAGAAAGTCATCCTGATGATGTACCACATGACGAGCTTGTTGATGATGTACTTGAAGTATCGGACTTTATAACAGAAGAACTGGAAAAGATAAAAGATGGCGCTGATCCTGACGAAGATCCGACAGCATTGATAGAGAAACTCGATAAGTTTTTAAAGAAAATTCAAAACAAATCAGATAAAGACGCAGAACAGGTTATAGCTGAAAAACAGGAAAAAGCAAAAGAAAGTGAAAAACCACATTTTTATATTGCACCTGTAGCATCGGATGACAGCAAGTTCTACAATATATATATTACATATTATAAAGAGACTGAGATGGCGAACATAAGAGCATATATGGCTGTCAATTCGCTTAAAGGGATTGCGGAGGATATACTTTATACGCCATCTGACATTATCTCAAATCCTGACAGTGCAGATGTTGTTCTTGAATTTGGTTTTAGGATTGCACTTCAGACTACAGAGGGACCACAAACTATAACTGAACTTATAAATTCAAGTGCAGGAATAGAAAACATAGAGATAAAAGAGTGTACCAGTGATGAATTTCTTGATTTCTGTGTGGAGGCTGAGAGTAAACCGGCATCGAGTGCAGGAGATGTTCTCACAGCTCCGGTAGAGAAACCTACGATACTTGTAGACAGCCAGAAGCCGGGCAGTTCGCGGGAAGAAAAAGAAGAAGCTGACAAACAGACAAAGGAAAACGAAACGGATAAGGCAGAGCAGAAAGCAAAGCCAAAGAAAAAGCCAAAGCGTGCTCCGGTCAAGAAAGGTGAAGCACAGAGTTTTATCAGTGTGAATATTAAAAAGATGGATCTTTTGATGGATCTTATCGGAGAGCTTGTTATCGCAGAAGCAGTAGTTTTGCAAAATCCTGACCTTAAAGTGCCGGGACTTGACCTTACAAACTTCCAAAAGTCAGCAGGCCAGCTTTCAAAAATAACATCAGAACTTCAGGATGCCATAATGGCAATGCGTATGATGCCGCTTAAAAATACATTCCAGAAGATGAACAGAATAGTTTATGATACATCCAAAAAGCTTGGCAAAGATATAGAACTTGAGGTTATCGGTGAGGACACTGAGGTTGATAAAAATATTATCGAACATATTTCAGATCCTCTCATGCATCTTATAAGAAATTCTGTTGACCACGGAATTGAGAGTGACGAGGACAGAAAAGCCATCGGAAAGACGGAAAAGGGAAAGGTTGTGCTCGAAGCCAAAAATGAGGGCGGTCAGGTATGGATATCGGTATCAGACAACGGTAAGGGTCTTAAAAAGGATGAAATCCTTGAAAAAGCAAAGGCAAATGGTCTCTTGGGAAACAGAACAGAAAAAGACCTTACAGAAAAAGAAATATTCAATTTCATAACGGTACCGGGCTTTTCTACAAAGAAGAAAGTTACCGAATATTCGGGCAGAGGTGTAGGAATGGATGTTGTTGTTAAGAATATCCAGCAGGTTGGCGGTGTGCTTGACATTGAGAGTGTTGAGGGTCAGGGTTCTACTATGACGATGAAGATTCCTCTCACACTTGCGATAATCGATGGAATAATTTTTTCTGTCGGGGAGACGAATTTTGTTACACCGACGAACTCTGTTACAGAATTTATACGCATTGAGAAAGATAAACTTATAGTAGAACCTGACGGTGAAGAATATGTCATGATAAGGGAGGAATGTTATCCGCTTATCAGATTAAACAGATTTTACCATCTTGATAATGCGGTTGAAGAAATTGATGAAGGAATAGTTATCATACTTAATCATGAGGACAGAAAACTTGCTGTATTTGCTGACAGACTGGCAGGTGAACAGGAGATAGTTGTCAAACCTATACCTTCCTATGTAAAGAAAGTAAAAGGTATATCGGGATGTACGCAGCTTGGTGATGGAAGCATCAGCCTGATACTTGACACAGGCGGACTTGTGATGAATTGATGGAGGTGCAGAATGGATTTAACCGATGGAAAAATGGATATACCTGATGTTATTGTTGAGGACGAAATTCAAAAAGAACAATATATGACATTTAAGTGTTCGGACGAGATATATGGTATTTCAATCAAATATGTAAACGAGATAATCGGCTTATCGCAGATAACAAAAGTACCTGAAACGCAGGATTATCTTATAGGGCTTATAAATCTTAGAGGAAAGATTATACCTGTTATAGATGTAAGGATAAGGTTTGGAAAAGAACCACTTGAATACAATGACAGAACTTGCGTTATAGTTATAGATGTCAAGTCAACAGTCATAGGTCTTATCGTAGATGCGATTGATGAAGTTGCAGCATTTGCTGAAAATGAGATAACTCCTCCGCCAAGCGTCAGCGACCTTGCAATGCAGGCGAAAAAATATGTGTTTGGAATAGGCAGGGTAAACGGCGAGGTTAAGCTTTTACTTGACCCGGACAAGCTTATCAATGACCCGGAGCCTGAAAAGGATGATGAAGCGGAAGATGAAACAGAGGAAGAATAAATAAAAATCAATATAAATGGAGGAAAAAACATATGAAGAATTTGAGTTTGGCTAAAAGGACTTTCATTGGATATGGAGTCGCAGGAATTATTTTGATAATATTTAGTCTTATGGGAATAAATGCACAGAGAACAATAGCCGATAAATATAATACGGTATATGATACATATACACAAAAATGCATTGATATAGGAACTTTTACTAAGAATTATAAAGAACTTGCAAGTCTTTTGTCTGACTATGCATATGCAGCAAATGACGGTATAGATTTGAGTTCGCTTTCAAAAGAGATTACGGAATCGTCAGAAACCTGTACAAAAGAGCTTGATGATCTTATAGACTCTATTCCAAAGACGGATGAGAACGGACAGGCTAAAACTTCTCTTGAAAATGTTAAAAAAATATTGAATGACGGAACTGTAGCATTTAAGCAGATAATGACACTTGTATCACAGAAAAAATATACTCAGGCAATGAAGATATACAATGATTCTGTAAAATCAGTATCAGATGATGTTGACGAGGAAGTTTCAAGCGTATCAAAGTATTTTAGTGATAAGAGTGATGCAGGAAGAAAAAGTGTTGAAAAACGAAATGAGCAGTCAAGTGTTGTTTTGAGTATTATAACATTTATATGTCTTGCATTTTTTATCATTATTGCCACTACATATACAAGATTTCTTACAAAACCTATCAAAGCACTTACCGACCTGGCAGAAAAGATTTCAACAGGTGACCTTTCAGGTGATAAGATTGCTGCGACGACAAACGATGAACTTGGAAAAATGATAAACAGCTTTAATAAAGTTGTTGAAAGAATGAAGAGAGAGGTTGCCGTAGCGAATGATGTTGCAGGAGGAAATCTCTCAATGCAGATAAATCCACAGACAACAGCAGATCAGCTTGGTTTTGCATTTAAACTTATGGTTGACTCAAATAATAAGACGCTTGGAAATATTAAAGAATCTGCATATCAGGTAGGTGCAGGAGCACAGCAGGTGGCAATAGCAAGCCAGTCACTTGCACAGGGTTCTACACAGCAGGCAAGTGCAATTGAGCAGGTGACAGCATCAATTACAGAAGTAACATCCAGAACTAAGCAGAATGCAGAGGAGGCAAAAGAAGCTGAAAATCTTGTGAATCAGGCAAAGGATGAGGCATCAGCCGGAACAGATGAGATGAACAGAATGATGTCGGCAATGCAGGATATTACAGAGTCATCAGAAAATATATCAAAGATTATTAAGACGATTGATGATATTGCATTCCAGACGAACATACTTGCACTTAATGCAGCGGTAGAGGCAGCGAGAGCAGGTGAGCATGGCAAGGGATTTGCAGTAGTAGCTGAGGAAGTAAGAAACCTTGCAGCAAAGAGTGCGGCAGCAGCGAGTGAGACAGCAGAGATGATAGAAGATTCTATCGAAAAGACTCAGAACGGTTCAGTTATAGCAAGTGAGACAGCTTCAAAACTTGCAGCCATAGCAGGAAATGTTGAGGAGATAGTCAGGATAGTTGCCAATATCGCAGAGTCCTCAACTGAGCAGGCAACAGCACTCAGTCAGATAGACGAGGCTATCGGACAGGTCTCATCTGTCATTCAGAATAATTCTGCTACAAGCGAACAGTGTGCAGCCGCAAGTGAACAGTTGTCAAATCAGGCTCAGAACCTTAAGGTGCTTCTTGGAAATTATAAACTTAAAAATAATCCGGGAATGACAGGTCCTGATTATGGCAGTCAGTCAGGAAATATAGGTACAGACACAGGTATGGCAAAAAAAATAGATTCATTTGGAGTTTCAAATAGTGCAGGATTTAACAACAGTGCACACCGCATACCTGATGCTTCAGAGTTTGCAGGACAGAGCAGCTACAGTGAAAATGAGAATATTATATCATTAGAAGATAATGGTTATAGTAAATATTGATTGACCGTACACTAATCATAAATATATAATATTTGAAATAATTTATTCATTAAGTAAATAAAGAAAATTCCTCAAAACACCCGTAATGCTTATTTTACGGGTGTTTTGTTGCTGATAAAAATGACATAAAAACTTTTTTTGTCAATAAAAAAGATAATATGAGAAAATTTGTTAATTAGAAATACTTGACTATAGGTTAAATACATGATAAAAATTAGTTGTTGCAGGTATAAAGTTATTTTTATACCATAACAAATATAATTTATACATTTTATCAATATACAGGAGGAAATTATCGTGGTAGAGATGAAAGAATGGGATGGCTTTGAAGGAAGACTCTGGAAAGAGGAAATCAATGTCAGACAGTTTATTCAGGACAACTATACACCATATGAAGGTGATGAATCATTCCTTGAGGGACCTACTGAGGCTACAGATAAGCTTTGGGGAGCACTTCAGAAACTTCAGAAAGAAGAGAGAGCAAAAGGCGGAGTGCTTGATATGGATACAAAAATCGTATCTTCGATTACTTCACATGATGCGGGATATATAGATGAGTCGTTAAAGGACTTAGAGAAAGTAGTAGGACTTCAGACAGATAAACCACTCAAGCGTGCATTTATGCCTTATGGCGGTATCAAGATGGCAGTTCAGGCTTGCGAGACATACGGATATGAAGTAGACCCTGAGATTAAAAAGATTTTCACGGTATATCACAAAACTCATAATACTGCTGTATTTGATGCATATACACCTGAAATGCTTAAGGCACGTCACAATAAGATAATGACAGGACTTCCTGATACATACGGTCGTGGTCGTATCGTAGGTGATTACAGACGAGTTGCGCTTTATGGTATCGACTTCCTTATTGAAGAGAAGAAGAAAGACAAGCTCAAATGTGGAAGCGGAAGCATGAAAGGCGAAGTTATCCGTCTTAGAGAAGAAATCGCAGAACAGATTCGTGCCCTTGAAAACATGAAGAAAATGGCTGAGATTTACGGATTTGATATTTCTGAGCCGGCAAAGAACGCAAAAGAAGCAATCCAGTGGATTTACTTCGGATACCTTGCAGCGATTAAGACACAGAACGGTGCAGCAATGTCAGTAGGCCGTGTGTCAACATTCATTGATATTTATATTGAGAGAGATATGAAGAAAGGCATCCTTACAGAGAAAGAAGCACAGGAGCTTATCGATCATATGACAATGAAGTTCAGAATGGTTAAATTTGCAAGAATCCCATCATATAATGAACTTTTCTCAGGTGATCCGGTATGGGCTACACTTGATGTTGCGGGAACAGGTGTTGACGGACGCTCAATGGTAACAAAGACTGATTACCGTTTCCTTCATACACTTGAGAATATGGGGCCTGCTCCTGAGCCAAACCTTACGGTATTTTATTCATCAAAACTTCCTGACAACTTTAAGAGATATGCAGCTAAGATTTCCATCACAACAAGCTCTATCCAGTATGAGAACGATGATGCAATGAAGCCTGTATGGGGCGATGATTACGCTATCTGCTGCTGTGTATCAGCAACACAGACAGGTAAGGAAATGCAGTTCTTTGGGGCAAGAGCAAACCTTGCTAAGTGTCTCCTTTATGCTATCAACGGTGGTATTGATGAAAAGACAGGCGACCAGGTAGGACCTAAGTACAGACCTATCACATCTGAGTACCTTGACTATGATGAGGTAATGGAAAGATATGATGATATGATGGACTGGCTTGCAGACCTTTATGTAAATACGCTTAACCTTATCCAGTATATGCATGATAAATATTATTATGAGGCAGCAGAGCTTGCACTTATGGATACAGACTTAAAGAGAACATTTGCAACAGGTATCGCAGGATTTTCTCATGTAATTGATTCGCTTTCAGCTATCAAATATGCAAAGGTTAAGGTTATCCGTGATGAGAACGGACTTGCAAAAGATTATGAGATAGAGGGAGATTTCCCTAGATACGGAAATGATGATGACAGAGCAGATGAGATTGGTGTATGGCTTCTTGGGACATTCATGGATAAGATTAAGAAGCATCACACATACAGACGCTCAGAGCCTACAACATCAATTCTTACAATCACATCAAATGTAGTTTACGGAAAAGCAACAGGTTCAATGCCTGACGGAAGAAAAGCCGGAGAGCCTTTATCACCTGGAGCAAACCCAAGCTACGGTGCAGAAAAGAGTGGACTTTTAGCTTCGCTTAACTCACTCACAAAACTTCCATATGAGTGGGCACTTGATGGAATTTCAAATACACAGACAATCAATCCGGGAGCACTCGGAAACGAGGATTGTGAGCGTGTGACAAACCTTGTTCAGGTAATGGACGGTTACTTCGACCAGGGAGCACATCACCTCAATGTCAATGTATTCGGTAAAGAAAAGCTTATCGACGCTATGGAGCATCCTGAGAAAGAGGAGTATGCAAACTTCACAATCCGTGTATCAGGATATGCAGTTAAGTTCATTGACCTTACAAGAGAGCAGCAGCTCGATGTAATCGCAAGAACCTGCCATGACCATATGTAGGAAATCATAGGCTGGGTGTACTATGCTTTTTAATGATGTTTAAGAAGAACTGGTATGCAAAAGGCATTTAATACTATCAAGCAGGCAGCAAAGCCTATCACGAATATCCGCTTGATAGATATTGAAAAAATAGCTGCCAAACGCACGCAGGTGTGGGCAGTAAATAAATAACTCCCAATTGCCGCCGAAAAGGCGGTGATGGGGAGTTTTTTGTTGAAATTTATGTCATGGATTGAAATTTTTACAATCATGCAAATAGCAATTTGTATGTAAAAACATATTGTTATATATATTTGGTGCTTTAATAATTTAATGATAAAAACTCAATAAGCTATGTATAATTTCATGAGCAAATCTGCTATACTATAAGCGATTTGGGAATATAAAAAAAGAAATGGAGATTATTATGTCAGAAAATAAACAGATATATGCAAGGGTTCATTCAATAGAAAGTTTTGGCTCGGCAGACGGACCGGGAGTAAGATTTCTTGTATTTTTACAGGGTTGCAATATGCGTTGTAAATATTGCCATAACCCTGATACATGGAAACTTCCGGGGGATGACTATGATAATTTAAAGACGCCGGAGGAACTTTTAAAGCAGGCTAAAAGATACAAAAGTTATTGGGGAAAGACCGGCGGCATCACGGTAAGCGGCGGCGAAGCACTTTTACAGATAGATTTTCTTATCGAATTTTTTAAACTTGCAAAGCAGGACAAAATTCATACAACACTCGATACCGCCGGAAATCCGTTTACAAGAGAGCCGGAGTTTTTCGACAAGTTCAATGAACTTTTAAAATACACGGATTTATTTATGCTCGACATAAAACATATAGATGATGAGGAGCATAAAAAACTTACGGGATTTACAAATAAAAATATACTTGATATGGCTGAGTATCTTTCAAAACAGGGAAAAGATATGTGGATAAGACATGTTCTTGTTCCAGGGATAAATGATGATGAGAAATACTTAAAAAGACTTTATGAATTTATCTCAAAATTAAAGACAGTCAAAAAAGTTGAGATACTTCCTTATCATACGCTTGGTGTATTTAAATGGAAAGAACTCGGTTACAAGTACAGCCTTGAGGATGTCGAGCCGCCTACAAAAGAGCAGGTGGAGAGGGCAAAGGAGATACTTCATATTAAGTAGAGACAGATGCTAAAATATGTTTATAGGAAAGAGGATTAGAATGAGACCAAAGATAGTTTTTATGGAAGCACAGTCGCTTGGTGATGATATGGAGCTTTCAATGTTTGACAATTTAGGTGATGTTACGATTTACGATGTTGATGATGCGGATAAAAATGCAGAACATATAAAAGATGCGGATATTGCGGTTATGAATAAGATTAAGATGGATGAGTCTATTTTAAAGGATGCAAAAAATCTGAAACTTATCTGTATCACGGCTACAGGAACTGATCCAATTGATGTTCCTTATATAAAGAAGCGTGGAATTGCGGCTTCTAATGTTGTCGGCTATTCTACGGAGGCAGTGGTGCAGCATACCTTTTCGCTGCTTTTTTATCTGTGGGAAAAGTCGAGATTTTATGATGATTATGTAAAGAGAGGTGAGTACGAGAGACAGGTCGGCTTCGGCTGTTTTCCAGAGAAGTTTCATGAGCTTGCAGGTAAGACATGGGGCATTATCGGTCTTGGCAGGATTGGCAGGCGTGTTGCTGACATTGCAAAAGCATTTGGGTGTGAAGTCATATATTATTCAACTTCGGGAAAAAACAGTAACAGCGATTACAGACAGGTTTCGTTTGATGAACTGCTTTTAAGATCTGATATAGTGTCAATTCATGCACCGCTAAATGATGTGACAAGTAAACTTATGAATGAGAGTGCATTTAAGAAGATGAAAAAAGATGCGGTACTTTTAAATCTCGGCAGAGGTGGTATTATAGACGATGAAGCATTGGCAGAGGCTATAGAGAATGACGAGATAGGAGCTGTAGGACTTGATGTTTTAAACGGAGAACCAATAAAGCACGACAATCCTTTAAACAGAATTCTTGACAGAAGCAATGTTTATATAACACCGCATATCGCATGGGCAGCAGTAGAGGCGAGAAAACGCTGTGTGAAGGAAGTTTATAAGAATATTGAGTCATTCCTTAACGGTGAGGTGAGAAATTCGGTGTATGATATTTAGGTAAATTTACTGATATGATTTGCAAAATATATAAAAAATGAGATTTAATCAGATATTTATGCTTTTTTTTAGAGAAAAACTTTAAAATTTTACAAAAACGCTTTGTTTTTTTACATTAAATAAAAAAAAACAAATCATATGCTATATTAAATATAGAAAGTAAATGTTTAATAGTTATTACATTGAAAGATAATGTATAATTAAAAAAGTGTGAAACGGCGAGGAGAAAAAACAACTTTTAAGTCATCTGTAAATGGACCAGTATTTACATGGGTTTCATCATTGTCTAAAAAGTAAGGAGTGGAATGATTTCATGAAAAAAGGAAAAATTTTTGCAATATGCATTGTGGTTTGCCTTATCTTAATTTTTGCAGTCTATAGTAACAGAAAGGTAAAGGGAGTAAAACTTTTTGGTTTTGCAAAGCCTGAGAAAATGACGATAGAAATGGAGATTGGTTCTGTAAGAAATAAAGTCATGGCAGATAAGGACAAAGAAAAGTTTATTTCATACCTTAATAATGCCGGCTATAAAAAAGTAAAAAGTGAATTGATTGAGGGAGTCAGTGTACTTTATATAAAAAGTAAAGACCAAAAATGGCAGATTGGGATTGCCGGGTCAAAAGTATTTTATAATGGAAAATGTTATGAGATGGATAGAGAGGTTATTAACGATTTAAGAGGACTGGCAGGGTTTTAAACGCAGATAGAGAACAGCTAATATCTGATTTACCTGAAAATGAGTGTTGCCGGATAATGTAAGTGTGAGCAGAAATAAAAAGCCTTACATCTTTAAATTCTTACAAAAACGCTTTGTTTTTTTACATCCTGCATAAAAATGCAATGAAATATGTTATTATTTTCATTGTAAATAGGTGTATTTTTGCCGGGAGTAGTTAGTTATAAGATTACCGTAGTATTGCAGATGTGATAAACGGTAATGATATAAATTGCGGCAGAAAGGAGGAAAAATGCAGGATGTTTGACAGTGATGAAATTTCCGAGAGACTTACAAATCGTCTTATAAGAAAAAAAACGGCTGAGTTGGGCGAGATTGAAGAGTATCAGCGGAGAATCAAAAAGACGATAATATATTTGAGAAATTTTATCATTGTATTTATCATCATAGTTGTGATTATTGTTTTGTGTCTGAAAGTGTTATGAGAAGGTAGCAGAGTGGATTTAGGATATCCGCTTGAATGTTTACACTATGTATTGTTGACGGCAAAAATTTCATACATGGTGTAGTATTTGGTATGGATGATAATAATTTTTGGTTCGTGAAGATAGGAGAAAAGGGTTAAGGTTGATATAAATAAATTACGATGTCTTGTGCAAAAGATGTTTTGTATCATGCATCATAAATTATAAAAGTATAATATTTTATATGACTCAAACTTCGCACTTGAATAAGTGCCTATACACCTTGAAAATTCGATAATAATTGGCAAAAATATAGCATGAAACCGTCTGGTTTTAATATAATTGAGTTGCTAAAAACAATAATACTTCCGGAGGCTCATGCTATGAATAAAAGTATAACACAAGCAACTCAAAATGATAAGCAGATTTCAAAATCTATCAAAAGATTTTTTACAAGATTTCATGTTTCCTCAGTTTTGAAGGCATCCAATGCCTATAAAAAGAAAGGCTTTTCCGTAATGGAGATTTTCCAGTATCTGTTCCTACTGATATTTTCTAACAGAAGCATGTATATGAACCTGATCATCGGACGCAACACTCCTGATTTTGCAAAGGATACTGTATATCGCTTTATGAAAATGATTCAGATTAACTGGATCCGCTTCACGACGATTCTTTCAGCCCGAATCATCAAGGATGCCATTCTTCCTTTAGATTCTGAGGAGCGTGCAAAGGTTCTCATCATTGATGATTCCTTTTTTGAGCGTAACCGTTCAAAAAAGGTTGAACTCCTTGCCAAAGTCTATGACCACGCAAAGCATAAATACCTCTTTGGATTTCGTATGCTTACATTAGGATGGTCAGATGGAAGTACATTCCTGCCGGTCAACAGCGTTCTTCTTTCCACAGAAAACAGGAAAAACCGTATCAATGAAGCAACAGAAGTAGACAAAAGGACTGTCGGCTACAAACGAAGAAAGCTGTCCATGGAAAAAGGAACCCATGCAATGCTTACGCTTCTGGATATTGCTAAAAAAGCTGCAATTCCTGCAAAATATGTTCTTTTCGACAGTTGGTTTTCATCACCGAGCACGCTTCATGCAGTAAAAAATATGGGCTACGATGTAATCGGTATGGTCAAGAAAACACCAAAGATGTTCTTTCACTACAATGGCAAAGATATGTCTCTGACTTCTATCTACAACAAGAATAAAAAGAGACGTGGAAGATCAAGATATCTGCTTTCTGTAATGGTTGATGTTGTAAAATATGGTGAAACCATTCCGGCAAAAGTAGTTTATGTCTGCAATCGCAACAAACGCAAGGAATATCTCTGCCTCATTTCCACAGATGTAAATCTGGATGAGAATGAAATCATCCGAATTTATGGGAAACGCTGGGATATAGAGGTATTTTTCAAGGTATGCAAAAGCTACCTTAACTTGAGCAGAGAATGTAATTCTCTGTCCTATGATGCAATGACTGCGCATACCGCAGTTGTTTTCACCCGATATATGATGCTGTCACTGGAAAGCCGGGAATCCAATGATAACCGGTCACTTGGGGAGCTCTTTTTATACTTTTCTGACGAAATGTCTGATATCACATGGATACAGGCTTTTCAAATACTGCTTCAAATGTTCAGAACAATGTTTTCAGATAACACTGAACTTTCAGACGAAAAAATCAATGAATTGGCGAATGCATTTATGGATGCACTTCCTACTATGATGAAAATACGACTGCAGGCTGCATAAAGGCTGAACATTGACAACTGAATAACTGCCAGATATTGAATTTTCAAGGTGCATAGCTAAAATTTATGTGCGAAGTTTGAGTATATAATTGTATTTTTCTATTGAATAATTCTATTTAACACATCCATAACATCTGTATACTGAATTTTACATGCATAAGAAAACTTCTTTCGATATTTTTCCCACATCTGAATTAAATCTTCATTTTCAGATATTTTTTCGATAATTCCTGTCTTATCTGCAATCTGGTCACTGCTTCCTCTATGAATAGCAGTTGCTTCTAGTGCTTCCAGAAATATTTTCTTATCATACTTCTGTGTTGTTCCAAGAATATAGACATCATAAAAATCTCTTGGTCTTGTATTAAATACTCCTCGGCTTAATATTGTTTCTACTTTCTCTGCCATAACACTTTCGATGTTATATCCCCACAGCTTAATTCTGATTTCTTCATCAAATATTCCACTAAATTCATATTCAACGGCATCCGGTGTAATCACATCACCTGTAGAAACATCAATCGATAATGGTGTTACAATTGTGTCATATATTGCATCTAATCTTACACAAAATCCACCATAACGATCATCTTTACGAATCGGTGATATTGATTTCACCTCAAAAATCACATAATCATCTAAAGATACCTTACATATGCTTTCAATTGCTTCCATAATCTTTTCTTCCGTTAATGGTAAATTTCTGAGAGTTGTATCAAGGTCCATAGTAGATCTAGTATCTAATCCAACTATTGCTGCAATAAGCATACCGCCCTTTACTACAAATTTTTCTCGATATTCTGACATCGACAATCTTGCCAGAAAACGTTCTTGTCTTCTGTTGATATATGAAGATTTTCAAGCTCTGCAACAGTTGCATAATTTTTTATTTTTCCTTTAAGGCTCATTGCTTTTGAGCTCATAATAAAACCTCCAGATATCTCTTCAGAATTTTTTCCACCTTAAACTTTTTTGCATATTCTGATAATTTATTTAAATCTTTATTTTTTGATTCTGCGTAATTTTTAATTGCAGCAATTACTGTTTCTTCATCTATACGAGAGCGACTTCTAAGCAAATCACATACTGTTCTTTCTGCATCATAGCACCGGACAATATTTCCAAAAGTAGTTTTCATATCAATAGCACCAAGCTGATGCAACTCTGGCTTTATATAATAACAATTACATTCTCCTATAATTGCATTTGGCAAACATGAATTACTCGGAATTGTAACTGAATGAGTAAAAGGTGTTCGATCTGATAATCCATTCAAAAATAATGCGGTATCATGAGAAAAAATAATCTTT
>ERZ824598.1321-NODE-1321-length-32194-cov-4.184138_pt1 | contig 32194 bp, 49 predicted proteins | sample MGYA00519934_ERZ824598 | MGnify/ENA primary metagenome ERZ824598 (study PRJEB31778, sample SAMEA3449177) | human gut metagenome | biome: human gut; feature: human-associated habitat; material: faeces | place: United Kingdom | collected 2010/2012 ...
GAAAATAAAGTGGTTTATTAGGAGGCATTATAATGACTATGAGAATTGATAAAGAAATGGTATCAAGAAATTTAGTACCATCAAGAACAAAAGCACAAGAATTAATCAAATCAAAACTTGTTTTATGTAACGGAAAAATAATTGATAAAACAAATTCAAAAGTAGTAATATCTTCTTCCTGGAGAAGAACAAAAAATGGAATGATAGTATTAAAAGCAAGACTTATAGAATACGGAATAAAAATATATTCCGTTACTCCATTTATTAGCCGGAGATAGAGGAAAAGAAATATTACAGTGGTGCAAAGATAATACAAAGGATGGAGACAGAATATTAATAATTGATGATGAATTATATGATATTAAAGAATACTTCAGTGACAATAAAATTGTAAAAGTTAATTACAATGATGGATTAAATAAAATAAAGAGATATGAGGCTATAAGAAAGTTAAGTAAAAATGGAGGTAAATTATGGATGATGTAGAAAAAATAAAAGAAATGAAAACTTGCTTTGAAAAATGTACTGAGGCTTTAGAAAAAATAATTGAGTTAATGGATAAATTAGACAAAGAAGAAGATGAAGAAAAAATGAAGCGAATTCAAAACAAAATTGAGGAAAAAACAGGAGTGTTTGTAGTCCAAATGTTGAAGATAAGTAGCTTTAAGTAAGGAGAAAAGATGAAAGTTGATGTAAATGGAGAAACAGAAGATTTAAGTGCAATGCTAATTGGAGCAGAAAGATATGCACTAGGAAGAAAAACATATATTGTGCAATGGACCTGTGAGTTTATAGGTAATAACTTACACTTACTAACTGAAAAGGACAGGCAAGTAATGATAAGAGATATAGAAAATCCAATAAGTTATGGAGACGAGTGCGACAAAGTGTGTTGGATGCAACTATTAGAAAAGTTGAGAAAGGAGAATATAACAAATGAAAAAGCAAAATCAAGAAAAAGTAGAAAAGAAAAACAAAGATGAATCGCAGCAAATGTTGAGTTGGTTTCAAATTATAATGCTGATAGGTAGACCATTATGGGATAAGACAAGAAAAAAATGGAGAGTTTTAAATGGATATCAAGCAGTATTAGGAAATACCAATAATTTATTTTATGAAGTGACATTTACAGATACACCATACTGGGAAAATTATGCTGATGAACAATTATACTTAAGTGTTCCAGTAGAAAAGGAGAAACAAAAAGAAAGTGGAGATAAAGGAAGCAATAACAAAGACAAATGAATTAAAACGAAAAATAAAAGACAAGCAATATATTCAAGTAAGAAAAGATGGAACTGATAGTTATGGATATATTGAAGCTCTAAATACATTAGTAAGAGCATTAAAAATGTATATAAAATAAATAGGAAACATTGTATTATAGAATAATAAATAGAGAATTATAATTTACTAAAGCACAAGGCATACAGTTTACCTAGAAGGAGAGGTTTTGTATGGAAAAAATTGAAATATCTGAAAAAGAAAGCAAAATATTAGGTGTTATAGAACAACTAATAAATTCTGCAGTAGAAAAGGGAATTGAAAAAGGAATTGAAAGGGCAAGAAATGAGGAAAGATTAAGAGAAAAAATAACATATGATACCAAATTAAAAAATACCAGACTTTTAATAAAAAATTATAGAAGATTTTTAAGTGCTTGTCAGCAGGCAACATGGACTGAATGTGAACTAGAAACGGCGACTGTTGATGAAGTATTAGATAAATTATATTGTACGACATCTGATGAAGTAACTGTAGTTCAATCTATATTAGCATCTAAAAAAAGAACAGAAATTATTATAGAACATATAAAAAGAATTATAAAATTTTATATATATGAAGCTGAAAGCAGTAATAATACAGAAAAAATAAGGAGAGCTCATATTATTGATGATCTATATATAAAAGGAGATAAGAAACCAAAAACAAAAAGTATGTCCGAAAAGTATCATATTAGTGAAAGACAAATTAGTAGAGATCAAAATACTGCAATTGAAGAAATAGCAATACTTATGTTTGGAATAGATGGTATAAGAAAAATGTTCTAATAATACAATGTAAGTTTGTCCATAATTTGTCCTTGACATGTCATAATCAAGGAATTATAATGATATTGTGAAAAAATATAAATTACAAAATATTCAATCCCCTAAAAGACCTATTATGGTCTTTTTTATTTTGAGAAAGGAGTATTATTGAAACAATTTAAGAGCTTTTATAAGGAAGTAGGCGGAAATGAAGGCAGCAAGTGTAATTATCCTATAAGATTAGATACTTATCGGATGTCGGTTGCAGCCACGATTGTAAGTATTGCTATGCAAAATCCCTATTAAGCTTTAGAGGTTTGTGGAATCCTAAAAATCCAAGTGTCGCTAATGTTGAAAAGCTAAAAAGGAAAATTGATAAATTAAGAAAAGGAACAATAGTAAGACTTGGAGGAATGACAGACTGTTTCCAACCAATAGAGTTGGACAATAGGATAACCTATAAAATTATTAAATATCTAAACAAAAGAAGAATTGGATATTTAATAGTCACAAAATCAAGTATTGTTGCGAATGATGAATATTTGAAAATTTACGACAAGGATTTGGCCCATTTTCAAATTACCGTTACTACCACAGATGATAGTAAATCAGTAAAATATGAAAAAGCCACAGTCCCTAGTAAAAGAATAGAAGCTATTGAAAAATTATATAAAAATGGGTTTGATGTTCAAGTAAGATTAAGCCCTTTTATTTATGAGTATATAGATTTTGATATATTGAATAACATCAAATGCAATAAGATTTTAATAGAGTTTTTAAGAGTGAATCATTGGATAAAACAATGGTTTGATATAGATTATTCTAAATATACAGTAAAACATGCCGGATATGAACATTTGCCTTTAAGCATTAAAAAGCAATATCTACAGAAAATCACAGGCTTTGAACAAATAAGTGTATGTGAAGATGTAGATGAACATTTTGAATATTGGAAAAGCAACATAAATCACAATAAAAAAGACTGTTGCAATTTAGGAGGATGAGAATATGAAAATTGAAAAAGTAAGTATTGATAGTATTAAGGTATATCCTAATAATGCTAAAATTCACACAGCAGAACAAATTGAAGAAATAAAAAAATCAATTCAAGAATTTGGAAACAATGATCCAATTGCTATTGATGAAAAAGGTTTTATAATCGAAGGAGAAGGAAGATACCTGGCACAAAAAGATATGGGACTAAAAGAAATAGAGGTTATAAAACTTACACATTTATCTGAAGAACAAAAAGTAGCATATATGCTAGTCCATAATAAACTAACTATGAATACCGGATTTGATATTGATATCTTGGAAGAAGAACTTGCAAAAATATCTAATATTGATATGCAGGAATTTGAGTTTGATATAAAACAACTTGAAGAAGAACTGGAAGATGAAGTGAATACTTCAAGTGAAAGCAGTTTTAATTATAAGGAACAATATGGAGTAATTGTAATATGCAAAAATGAAGAAGACCAAGAAAAAGTATATAATAAATTACTTGACCAAGGTTATGAATGTAAGGTGGTGACAACATAATGGATAACAAAACCAAAATAGAAATTCATAATCGAGTTCAAGATTTCAATAGTTATAGGGCAGCAAGGGTTAAATCATTGTTTAATGCAGAAAATGGTTGTAATTTTGATTTGGAAGCAGAAATAGATTTATCTGGCGAATGGCAAATTGGAGTTGTAGTTGGCCCTTCTGGAAGCGGAAAGTCTAGTATAGGAAAAGTTATATTTGGTGAAAACTTAATATATGACTATACAAAAGGCTGGGCCACAGATAGACCAATAATTGATGAAATTGCTCCGAATGGTGATTTCAATGAGGTCACAGGAGCGTTAGCAAATGTTGGGTTAGGTGATGTACCTGCCTGGTTAAGACCATTTAGGGTATTATCAAATGGGGAACAATTTAGAGCAGGGTTAGCAAGACTAATTTGTGAAAAACCAGAAAAAGTGGTTATAGATGAGTTTACATCTGTAATTGATAGACAAATAGCAAAAATAGGTTCACAAGCATTTCAAAAAGCTTGGAGAAGAACGAATCCAAATGGGAAGGTGGTGTTGTTAACCCCACACTATGATATTTTAGATTGGGTCAAACCGGACTGGGTATTTGATACAAAAACAAAAGTATTTGAGCGTGGGTTGGCCAGGCAAAGACCTAAAATTGACCTCCAAGTTTTCAAGGTCAACCAAAGTTACTGGAAATATTTTAAGCCACATTATTATTTAAATTTACCTATGCCGCCTTGTGCAGAGTATTTTATAGGGGTTGTAGATGGAGAACTAGCTTGTCATGTAGCAGTTGCTCCTTTTTTTACATCCAATGGATACAGAGCAACAAGATTAGTTACTATGCCAGAATGGCAAGGTGCAGGTGTTGGAATGAAGTTTTTAGAATGGATAGCACAATATCATTTAGAAGGTAACGGAAGATGCAATAAAAAATTTCCAACTTATTTTCATACATCGCATCCACAGTTATGTATGGCATTGAGAAAAAGTAAAAAATGGGTGCAAACAAGTGCAAATTTGTATGGTGGAAATAAAACACGAAGTTCAAAATCTATTATGAAATCAAGAAAAAGACATAATGGTGGAGAAGCAAATGCGTGTGCATCTGGATACGGTGGACATTTTAGAGCAGTACAGGGATTTAAATATATAGGGGGTTAACAATTATGAATATATTTATATGTGGGCAAAAAAGTTTTGGAAAAGAAGTCCTAAAAGCATTATATGAAAAGGGACATAATATTGTTGGTGTAGCACCACCACCACAAGAAAAATACTATGATAAAATGCAAGGATATGCAATAAAACTAGGAATACCTGTGATAAGCGATTGTGATAGATTGGTTTCTAGGGATATACCTGAAGAAACAGACCTTGTAATTGCAGCACATTCACATTGGTATATATCAACTAAAATTATTGAAAAAGCAAAATATGGAGCTATTGGTTTTCATCCTTCATTGTTACCTAGACATCGTGGACAAGATGCTGTTAGGTGGACCACTGCTATGAATGACAGTATAACAGGAGCAACAGTATTTTGGCTTGATGATAGTGTAGATGGAGGAGATATATTCCTTCAAAAAACATTATTTGTTGATAGAAAATGGAACTATCACGATTTATGGAGAGAAATATTCCCAATAGGTGTAGAAATGATTTGTAAAGCAGTTGATCTAATAGAAGAAGGCAATATTATAAAAATTCCACAGGATGAAAAATATGCTACCTGGGAGCCATCTTTTACTAATACAAGGTTAAAAAGAAATGAATTATTACAAATAGGTAATGGAATAAATATTTGAAAAGGTAGGTGGGTGATATGATGTGATAGATGATAATAACAAAATTTCTAAAATAAAAAAAGACTATATGGCAGGAAAAACCTATAAACAAATAGCACAAAAACATGATGTCACTTATAACGAAGTTCTTTATTTAGTAAAAAAGAAAAATTGGAAAAGAAAAAGCAACTTAAGTAAGGTAAAGAAAGGAAATCAAAATGCAAAAGGAAATAAGGGTGGACCAGGAGCAGAAAAAGGAAACACTAGAGCATTAAAAACTGGAGAATATGAAACGATATATGATGACCTATTGACAGATGAAGAAAAGGCTATTATGAAACAAACGGAACTATACGATAAGAAATATCAAATAATGTCAGAAATAAAAATGCTATCTATACGAGAAAGAAGAATGATGCAGAGGATAAAAAATGTAAAAGAAGGCAAAGATTTAACAATTGTGAGAATGTCTAAAAGTACATCAAAAAATATTTCATACAAAAGCAATGGATCAACTACAACAACTGAAGCAGAAAGTACAACAAATATTATTCAAAGACTAGAAGAATCACTTACAAGAGTGCAAGAGGCCAAAAGGCGATATATTGATAGTTATCACAAAATAGAAACTGATGATAGAAAACTTGAATTAGATTTGATTAGATTAGAAATGGAAGCAGCAAAGGATGATAGCTCAAATAATGAAGATATGAAAGATGACAGTTTTATACAAGCGTTAAATGATTCGACAGAAGGTGCATGGAATGATTACACTGAAGAATAATAGTAAAAGTTTTGATGAAAGAATATCTAATCTAAGAAACAAAGTAATGCAAAATGCTATTACTTTAAGAAAAAAAATAAAGAATGGTACATTATTCAAGTTTAAGCCATTTAGTTTAAAACAAAAGAAGATTTTGACCTGGTGGACAGATAAAAGTCCAGTAAAAGATAAAAATGGAATTATTGCAGATGGAAGTATTAGAGCAGGTAAAACATTATGTATGTCATTATCATTTGTTTTATGGGCAATGACAAGATTTAATGGACAAAATTTTATATTGGCAGGAAAAACAGTAGGAGCATTTCGTAGGAATGTTCTTTTTTGGTTGAAGCTAATGTTAAGAGCACAGGGATATAAAATAAAAGATAGGCGTGCAGACAATATGTGTGAAATATCCAAAGGAGAAATAATAAATTATTTCTATATCTTTGGTGGTAAGGACGAAAGATCACAAGATTTAGTACAACGGAATTACTGCTGCAGGGGTATTTTTAGATGAAGTTGCATTGATGCCACAATCTTTCGTAAACCAAGCACTTGCTAGATGCTCTGTAAAAGGTTCAAAATACTGGTTTAACTGCAACCCAGAAGGACCAAATCATTGGTTTAAAGTTGAATGGATTGATAAAAAGAAAGAAAAAAATATATTACATTTACATTTTACAATGGATGATAATCCAAGTCTTGATGAGGAAACAAAAGAAAGATATCGTAAAATGTTTGTAGGAGTTTTCTTTCAAAGATTTATATTGGGGTTGTGGGTACTTGCTGAAGGTATTATATATCCTAATTTTGATAAGATTAAGCATTGCATAAAACCTGTAGATATTCCTAAAAAGTTTGATTTCTTTTATGTATCATCAGACTATGGAATTACAAATCCACAGGTATTCTTATTATGTGGAATAAAATATATTGATGGAAAGCCACAAGTATGGATATTAGATGAATATTACAATAAAGGAACTAAAAAGAACAAAAAAGGACAGGAAGAAAAAATAACAAAGACTGACACAATGTTTTTAAATGATTATAAAAAATTAATTGGAGATTTGGAAATTAGAAAGGTTATTATAGATCCAAGTGCTACATCTTTAATTAATTTATTTAAGCAAAATAAAATAGCCGTTAAGGAAGCAGACAATGCGGTTATAGATGGTATAAATTTAGTTTTGAATTGGTTAGATGAAGAAAGAATCCATATTGTTGAAGAAAAGTGTCCTAATATAATAAGAGAATTTAATTCATACATTTGGGACGAAAAGGCACAGGAAAAAGGAGAGGATAAACCAGTCAAACAAAATGATCACGCATTAGATGCATTAAGATACTTATTACAAACATTATACCCTAATAAGAAAAGGGGAGCATATTTTGTGCAGTAAGGAGAGAAAAATAATGATAACAGAGATGGATAGAATAAAAATGATAATAGCAGAAGGAGCAAAAAAAGGTCTGGTATTGTCAAAATTTATAGATTTACAAATAGATGATTTTAAGCAATCAGATACATTTAAGGAAATGGTAGAAGGAAGTAAATACTACAAAAATCAAGGTGATATTGAAGATAAACAAAGAATTATTATTGCAGAAAATGGAGCAGAACAAGTAGCACCACACGCAAAAAACTATAAACTAAAACATCCGATTATATATAAAATGATAAATCAAAAAGCGGGATATCTTTTAAGAAAAAAGCCAACAATAAAACAGGTTCTAGCCAAAAATGAAAAAGAAGATGAAGAATACAAGGACTTATTGAAAGATTTATTTAACAATAAAATGCATAAAAGACTAAAATATACACTAATAGAAGCAGTAAAAAGAGGAATTGCTTGGTGGCAAATATATATCGTTGAAAATGGAGATTTAAAAGCAAGGTTAAGATATGCAACTAGAATTATACCATTATGGCAAGATGAAGAACACGAAATATTAGATGCAATTATAATGACATATGAAGTTGAAGTATATACAAGTGAAACAGAAAGAGAAAAGAAAACAAAAGTAGAATATTGGGATTTAGAGGGTGTAAGATATTATATTTATGATGGTTCTACATTACAAGAAGATGTGGAAGAAGTAGACAAGAGAAGTAAGTTAGTAATTGGACAAGATGGAGAAGGAACAAGTATTGTTGCACATTTTGAACTTGATGGAAAACCACAAAGATGGAAAAAGATACCTTTCATATATTTCAAGTATAATGGAGATGAAATGCCACTAATTCATTTATTGAAAAGCCTTATTGATTGTTACGATGAATTATGCTCTAGAACAGGAGATTCAATTTATGAAGCCCCAGATGGAGTTAATGTTGTAAAAAATTATCAGTCGGAAGCAGGAACTTTTCAAAAAAATCTAGCAACATATAATACAGTATTTTTAGATACTGATGGAGAATACGATCGTAAAGATATAACTTTAAATATAGAAGCATTTAAAAGTTTTATCGAACAATTAAGAAAAGATATTTATGAGGGTGGCTCTTGCGTTGATACTCAAAGCGAAAAATTTGGAACACAGGAGTCTGGTGTAGCATTAAAACAATTATATGCTGACCTAGATTTAGACTGTAGTAACATAGAAACAGAATTTAAAAGCAGTTTGGAATATTTTATGTTTTTCTATAATAATTGGGTTGAAATGAGCACAGGCAAAGATTATTCTGATAAAGAAGTAGAATATGTATTTAATAAAACAATGACTGTAAATGAAAAAGAACTAATAGAAAATTGCCAAGCAAGTATAGAAATGTTAAGTCAAGATACAATATTATCAAGACATCCTTATGTTAATGATGTTGAAGATGAAAAAGAAAAGATAGATAAAGAAGAAAAAGCAGAAGCGGAAAAAAATGAAAGTGATTATAACAAAATAATAAAGGAATTAGGGAACAAAACAGAAGATGGAAGTTCAAAAGTTGGTGATAAATAATGGGAAATAATGCAGAATATTGGACTAAAAGATTTGAAGAACTTGAAAAAGCACAATTGCTGAATGAGGCTAAATATATTACAGAATTAAAAGAAACATACGATAAGGCATTAAGCACCGTAAAAAAAGAAATAAATAATTGGTTAGTAAGATTTGCAGTAAATAATCAAATTAGCTTAAAGGAAGCAAAAAAGTGGCTGAATAGTGATGAACTGAAAGAACTGAACTGGGATGTACAAGAATATATAAAATATGGAGAAGAAAATGGAATAGATCTAATTTGGAAAAAGCAATTGGAAAATGCAAGTTCAAAAATACATATTTCTAGATTAGAGGCATTAGAATTACAAATACAACAACAAGTTGAAAAGTTGTATTATGATGAAAGCAATAATACAAATGATTTTATACTAGAAACATACAGAGATAATTACTATAAAACAGCCTATGAGCTCCAAAAGGGTTCAAATGTAGCATTTAAATTTGCAACATTAAATTTAGACATAATACAAAGTATAATATCTAAACCCTGGACTACAGATGAACAAACATTTTCTGATAGAATTTGGAAAAATAAAAAAGCACTAATTAAAACATTACAAACAGATTTGACACAATCAATAATTTTGGGAAATCCACCAGATAAAGTAATAGATAAAATCTCAAAGGATTTTAATGTTAGTAAGAATAAGGCTGGAACACTGGTAATGACAGAATCTGCTTTTTTCTCAAGTGCATCAAGGCAAAAATGTTTTAATGAGTTAGGGGTACAAAAGTATATAAACATAGCAACATTAGATTCAAGAACATCAGATATATGTAGAGATATAGATGGCACAGTATATGAAATGAAAGATATGAAAATAGGAATTACGGCCCCACCGTTTCATGTAAGATGTAGAACAACAACGGGACCATACTTCGAAGATGAATTTGAATTTGGAGAAAGGGCAGCAAGAAATACTGATGGAAAAACCTATTATGTTCCAAGAAATATTACTTATAAGGAATGGTTAGAAAAATATGTTTATTCAGATCCGGCTACAAAGAAAGCATTTGAAACAGATATAAAAATGAATAAAAATAAATCATCGGATTATGAGCAATATAATAGATACAAGGACATTTTAGGTGATGAAATGCCTAAAACATTTGATAAATTTCAAAAAATGAAGTATAATAATATTGATGAGTGGAAGAATTTAAAAGCACAATACTCTGATGCGTTGGGAATAACAACTGAAGAAAGAGCAAAAAAATATATTGATAATGTAAATAAGACCATAAATCAAGGAAAGCAAGATAAACATATAATTGGAAGTAATAATTATATAGACGGAAAAAGCTATTTAACTATTTCAAAAGAAAAAGCACAAGAGCTAATAAACCAATACGCGGGAAAGGGACAATTAGAATTTAGCGACAGTGGTAAGTGGAACAAAAAAGAAATAATAACAGTAAAAGAAACAATCGGAGTTGTAAAAAATAAAAATAATGAGATAAAGACAAATAGCTTCAAAATACATTATAGTAAAACTGGAACGCATATTGTTCCTTATAGGAAAGGTGGAAACTAAAATGAAAGGAAAAAATTTAGAGGAATTATTAAATAAAAAAGTTAATATAGAATCATTTAGTGGTAAAAAGTATGAAGGAATAATAGTTGGTTATGTACCAGCACAAGATAATGATCCAGAAATTGAAGAAATAAGTATAAAAAATGATGCAGACAATAAAGTCTATTCATTATTTGAAAACGAAGTGAAAATCATAAAAATACTTGAAAAATAGCCAAAAAACGACGCATGAAAATGGAATATAAGGCTATTTAAATTTAAAGGCATATAGTTTTATATGTCTTTTTTTGGTGTCTATAAATAGTGGTGGATTAAATGGATTCTTAAACAGCCAATAAGAAGTTATAAATGTAGGTATGTTATTTAACATACTTATTTTTATATATTACGATTTTGTAAGTTGTTCGAAAACAACACCAGGTCGGAGGCGTTGCTCCGTATAAAAACACGAAAGCCTGAATGAAAGGAGAACTCATGAAAAGAGAAGAACTAAAAGCAATGGGATTAACAGATGAGCAAGTAGAGTCTGTTATGGCCAAAAATGGTGCAGAGGTTGCTGCATTAAATACTCAGATTACAACCTTACAATCTGAAAAATCACAATTAGAAAACGACAAAAAAGTTATTACAAAAGAAAAAGAAGATAAGGAAAAAGCAATTGCTGATTTACAAAAAAATAGTATTTCAAAAGATGAATACGACAAAAAAATCAAAGAAATTGAAGATAATGCAAAAAAAGAAAATGAAGATTATATCTATAATGATTTATTAAATAAAGGACTAGATGATGCTAAAGTGTTAAAAGATGATTTGACAAGGGAAGCATTTATTTCACTATTAAATAAAGATAAAGATAAAATTAAATTATCAGATGACAAAAAATCCCTAATCGGATTAAAAGAAATAACTGATAATTACAAAAAACAAGCACCACATTTCTTTGAAAAGAAAAAAGCCAATGGTTATGAACCAGTAAATCCAGAAGGAGACAAAGGCGATGATGATGGTGAAATTAGTATGGCTGCTAATTTTGCTAAAGAGGCTAATAAAAGTGAAAGCCAAAATACAAAAAGCCAATTTTTTAATTAAATTTTTTAGGAGGTAAAAATTATGTATGTTAATAAAGAAAGTGTAAAAGAAAAAAATTTTTTAGCATCAGCAAAATACCAAAACTTTACTGAGCAAGTAGATGATACAGGTATAAAAGCGGATGAAAAAGGTAGAAAAATAGTTCAAGCAGGAACAGTGTATAAAAAAGGTGAAAAGGCAATAGGTTTAGTATTTGCCGATGTTGATGTAACATATGGACCACAACCTGCAGCAATAATGGTTGAGGGATATGTTTTAGAGGCAAGATTACCTGCAGTTGTATCTTCAGAAGATAAAGCAACAATGACAGGAATTAAATTTAGATAAAATATAATGATAAAAAATAATAAAAAAGGAGAGTGTGTTAATATGCCAAAAAGTGTATTAGAATTATTTAGTCAAAAAGAAGTTTTAAATTATTTAAAAGAAAGAAAATTCCCAGCTTTAATGGGTGAGGAGTTATTTCCAGAAACAAAAAAACAAAGTCTTGAATTCGATGTTTTAACAAATGCAAGTAAAACACCAGTTATAGCAAGTGTTCATGGTTTTGATACAGAATCAGAAATAGGACAAAGGGAAGCAGAGAAAAAAGCTGTTGAATTAGCTTTAATCAAAAGAAAAATGCAATTAAAAGAAAAAGAAATTATTGCATTAGAAAGTCCAAGAAATGATGCTGAAAGACAAGCTTTAATGAAAGATGTTTATAATGATTTTGATAATTTAGTGGAATCAGTAAGAGCAAGAGTAGAAAAAATGAGAATGGATGTTATTGCTAATGGTGTTATAACATTAGATGAGAACGAATTGAATGCTACTATTGATTATGGTGTACCAACTGAAAACAAAGTTGCAAATGTTGATTGGTCATTAGAATCATCAAACCCAGTAAATGATATAATTTCATGGGCAAATAAATTAGATCAAATGCCAGGAAGAATAATAACTTCAAATACTGTACTTGCAAAAATTCTATCAAATAAAAATGTTGTAAATGCATTATTTGGAAAGGATAGTACAAGAATTGCAAGTGTTGGGGAATTAAATACATATTTAAATTCTCTAGGACTACCAAGCATTTATACATATGACAGAAAATATAGAAAATTAGAAAAGAATGGTACATATACAAAACATAGATATTTCCCAGAAAATAAATTTGTTATGATTCCTAATGAAACATTAGGAGAAACAGTTTATGGACCAACAGCAGAAGAAATAAGATTACAAAGAAATCCTGCTATTGATGTTAGAACTGTTGGAAAAATCTTTGCTTGTATGTATGAAGAAGGATTAGATCCTGTAAGCACTTGGGAAAAAGCAGTTGCTACAGCTTTACCAACATTAAGTTGTGCTGAAGATATCTTCCAAGCAGAAATAAAATTATCATAAGGTAAGGACATTAGTCTTTACCTTATTTTTGAAAGGAGAAAGGATTTATGAAAAGAAAAGTAAGAGTAACAGGTCCTGGAGTTAAATTAAATAATATATGGTGCTATATCAATGAGGAAGCTGTAATTGATGAAAAACAATATAAAGAAAATGAGAAATATGTTGAAGTTATAGAAGAAATTGAAGAACCAAAAACAGAGCCAGAAAATCCAATAAATCCAGAAGGAAAGCAAAATGATGGTACCGACATAAATGACGGTACCAATGATGAAGGAGAAAATTCTGGAGAAAACAAAAATGAAACTAGCGAAGATGAAGAATTAGAAGCATTAAAAGAAAAAGCTAAAAAACTTGGAATAAAAAATGCTCATAATATGAAAAAAGAAACATTGATTGCTAAAATTGAAGAAGCAAAAGCAGGAGAAGGCCAAAATCCAGAAGGAGAGTAGGTGAAAATATGGTTGATAAAATAAAAAATAAAACTAATATAGATGTAGATAAATTTATAGAAAGACTGAAAAAAGAATTATCTATAAATACTATTTCAAATGATGAAAAGAAAAAAGAAGCAAATGAACAATTAGTTTATTGTATATATGATGTTTTAGTTATTATATTAGATGTAACACACCAAAATATAATTTCAGAGGGATTATATACAACATGGCTAAATATGGTAAAAGATTATTGGTACTTAAATAAGTATGATGATCAATTTGTAAAAAGTATAGATGCTGAAGAAAATGAGGACAAAAATGTCAAAGTTAAAAGTATTCAAGTAGGAGATACAACAACTACATTTGCTGATACAACCTCACAAATTGAAATAAATGGGACAACATACAATACCGGAACAATAGATTTTGATAATGATATTCTAATAGAAAAGTATAAAAAGGCTTTATATAGGCATCGAAAGATGAGGTGGTAATATGAACCAATATACATTGATTGCAAGAAAAAATATTGAAAAACAATATGACTCGGAATGTACGATTTATGAATTAAAACCTAAAGTAATTAACAATATAACAAAAGATGTTGAAACAGAAGTCTTTAAAAATAAAAAATGTAGGATTTCATTCGAAGACATTTATGTGAATACACAAACAGATACTGAAGCAAAAAAAGTACAGAAAATAAAGTTATTTATTGCACCAGAACTAGAAATTAAACCAGGAAGTCTAATAATTGTTACTGGCAGAGGAAGAACTACGAAGTATAAAAATAGTGGTGAGCCAGCAGTTTATGATACACATCAAGAAATAATTATAGAATTATGGAAAGGATGGGCATAATGGCTAAATGGGGAAAATGTGATTTTAGTGAATTTGAAAAATTAGAAAAAGAATTTGAAAAACTAGCGAAAACAGATGTAGAAAAATTCTGTAAAGATGTAGCCAAAGAACTTGCAGCAAGGTTGCTATCAAAAGTTATTCCTAGAACACCTGTTGGGGAAGGAACCTTTGAAGTAATAAATGAAAAAAAATATACAATAAAAAGTGGTGGAACTTTAAGAAGAGGATGGACAGCGAATACAGAAGCAGAAGCGGAAAGTGGAAGTGTACCGGATCCAACTACATATGCAGATTCTTTAAAAATTTTTAAGTTTGGTAACAACTATATTGTCATTGTTGAAAATCCAGTTAAATATGCATCCTATGTTGAATATGGACATAGACAAGAACCTGGCAGATATGTTCCTGCGTTGGGCAAACGACTAAAACAAAGTTGGGTTGAAGGAAAATATATGTTGACTATATCTGAAAAGGAACTTGAATCACAGTTGCCAGCAATATTAGAACAAAAAATGAAAAAATATATAGAGGAGTGTTTAAATAATGGTTAAAAGTGTAGTAAATGAGATTATACAGGGAATAGCAAATAAAATCGCACTACTATATAAAGATAAAGGCCAATATCCAATATATACTGATAGAAAGTTACAAAATCTTGAAAAACCTTGTTTTTTTATAAAAGTTCTTAATGGAGAAGAAAAAAAAGAAATAGGATTGAAAGATAGATTTTATAGAGATTTATTAAGTATAGTAATTATTGGGTATGCAATGGATGAAGATACCGAAGTATTAAATGATATGAGTGATACATTATATGAATTAGAATATATAGAATTATCAGATAAATCAAAAATAAGAGCAGATAAATTGAACCATAAAATAGAAGATGGAATTTTACATTTCTTTATAGATTATAAATTATTTATAAAGAAAGATATTAACGAAACAACTAAAATGAATGATTATAATTTGAGTGGGGAGGTAAAAGAAGATGAAGAAAACTAAAAAGGAAACGATAAGTGAAGAAAAATATACAAAAAGTCAAATAGTTAATTCAAAAATCTATATTAGTAATAGAGATTTATTAAATGCAGTTTTAAGAGAAAATAAGAAATATACTAAAATAGAAATTGATGAAATAATAAAAAATTATATGAAAGGAAAGGTGAACTAGTTATGCTAGGAGGAGGAAATTTTATAAGTCAAAATAAAAAGTTACCAGGTACTTATATTAACTTTGCATCAGCACAAGCCACATCTTCTAAAATAGGAGAAAGAGGAATTGCTGCAATGGCAATAGAAATGGACTGGGGACAAGATGAAAGCATTATTGAAGTTACATCAGAGAATTTTACAAAAAATTCATTAAAAATATTTGGTTATGATTATTCAAATGAAAAATTAAAAGGAATAAGAGATTTATTTAAAAATATCAAAAAAGCATATTTTTATAGATTAAATTCTGGAAATAAGGCTACAAATGACCTTGCAACAGCAAAATGTAGTGGGGTTAGGGGTAATGACATAAAAATAGTTATAGCAAAAAATATTGATGAAGATAGTAAATATGATGTAAGTACATATTTAGGAACAAAAGAAGTAGATGTTCAAACAGTTAAAACAGTAAATGAACTAGTAGATAATGACTATGTTACATTTAAAATGCAAACTCTTGCTGTAACAGCAGGAAAAGTTCTAGCTGGAGGAACAAATGGTGATGTAAGTGGAGAAGCACATCAAAAATTTTTAGATAAGTTAGAATCATATGAAATAAATGCCGTTGGATGTACTGCTAAAGATGAATCAACTTCTAATTTATATGTTCAATATGCTAAAAGAATGAGAGATGAACAAGGAATTAAATTTCAAGCAGTTGTATATAACAATTCAGCAAATTATGAGGGTGTTGTAAATGTTAAGAATACAACTGTTGAAGATGATTCAGCACTTGTTTATTGGGTTACAGGAGTAATTGCTGGTTGTGAAATAAATAGATCAAATACAAATAAAACATATGATGGAGAATATACAGTAAATGCTGATTATACACAAGCACAATTAGAAAATTCAATAGATAATGGAGAATTTATACTTCATAAAGTTGGAGATGAAGTTAGAGTGTTGGTAGATATAAATAGTTTAGTAGATATTACAAGTGAAAAAGGCGAAGAATTTAAATCTAATCAAACAATAAGAGTTCTAGATCAAATTGCTTCTGATGTAGCAAGTGTATTTAATTCTAAATATCTTGGAAAAATAGCAAACAATGAAGCCGGAAGAACATCACTTTGGGCTGATATAGTTGCTTTATTCAAAGATTATCAAACTTTACAAGCAATTGAAAATTTTGAAGATGAAGATATTAAAGTTGCAATTGGAAATGATAAAAAATCAGTAACAATTGAAACAAGTGTACAAGTAATAAATGCAATGGAAAAATTATATATGACCGTTGTTGTAGAATAAAAGAGAGCTTTTTAAGTTCTCTAATTTTTTTATAAGGAGGAATTTTAAATGGCAAATATTACAATGAATGCAAAAGATGCCGTTAGTGCAAAATTAGCAGAATGCTATGTTACTATTGAAGGCAGAAGATATTTACTAATGCAAGGTAAGGACTTTGAAGCAAAATTTGAAAAAACAAAGAAAGAAATAAATGTGTTAGGAAAGACTGGTTCTGGTAATAAATCAACAGGTTGGAAAGGAACTGGAAAAATAACAATATATAAAAATACATCAATATTTGATGAACTAATGGAAAGATACAAAAATACAGGAGAAGATATATACTTTGATATACAAGTATCAAATAGTGATCCTACATCAGCAGCAGGAGTTTGCACAATGGTATTTTCAGGATGTAATGTAGATGGTGGAGTGTTAGCTTCATTTGATGTAGATGGTGATTTCCTAGAACAAGAAATTGACTTTACATTTGAAGATTTTTCAAATCCAACAAAATTCACACAATTAGCAGGTATGCAATAAAAATAAAATAAAAAAATAGTTAATGAAAGGAAAGATAAGATATGAGTTTAGAAAGTTTTATGTTGAAAGATGAAGTAAAAGAAGTTGAATATGTTGCTTCTAATAGATTTGTAGATAAAGAAGGAAAAGTAGAAAAATGGAAACTAAAAACCATTACTGCAGATGAAAACGATGCAATAAGAAAACAATGCTATAAACAAGTTCAAGTAGGAAAAAGAATGAAACAAGAATTTGATACTGTAAAATATTTAGAATTATTAGCTGATAAATGTGTTGTTTATCCGGATTTGCATAATGTTGAATTACAAGATTTCTATAATGAAATGGATTCAATAAAATTGTTGAAAAAACATTTATTAAACCCAGGAGAATATGATGATTTAATGCAAGAAATACAAGAAATAAATGGATATAGTTTAGATGATGCGGTTGAAGAAGCAAAAAACTAATTAAGGAAGGCGAGAGTGAGGCTGTATATGCACATTTTTGCCTTCAAAAACTTCATAAATTTCCGCATGAATTTCTAAATCTTCCGTTTAAAGAAAAGGCTTTTGTTATTGCATCTGTTCAAATAAGAGCAGAAAATGAAAAAGAAGAAGCCAATAAAATTAAAAAGAAATAATCTTATTTTTCTAAAAGGAGGAAAATATGGCTACTATAAAAAGTTCAATAGTGGTACAAGATATGGCTTCCTCTGTATTTGCAAAAATACATTCTAATGTAAGTAAAACAACAGCAGGATTTAAAAACTTGAATAGTGAAATGTCAAACGCTCCAACAAAAGCAATAAATAATGCTGAAAGGTTAAATGCATCGGCAGTAAAAACTGAATTAGCATATCAAGCAGAGTTACAGGTTCTGAGACAAGTTGAATCTGAAGCTAAAAAGATTATTGCAGCAGAAGGAACACAAAGTGCAAAAGCACAAGATTTAATTTCTAGTGTGGTTGAACAGAGAAGATTAGTAGAAGGGTTAAAGAAAGATTATGATAATGTTTCTATTAGTATAAAAAGCTCTCAAAATAGTCAAGAAAGTTTTAATAATAGTGTAAGAAAAACACAAGCAAACCAAGAAAGACTAAATAATAGTATAAAGAATTCACAAGAAAACCAAGACAAATTTAGTAATAGTATAAATACATCATATAGCAATGGAAACAAGCTCCTTTCTACTATCAAAAATATTGCATTAGCAGTTGGTGGCATATCTGCAATAAAAGGATTATTTAATTTGTCAGATGAAATGACCAATAATAAGGCAAGATTAAATTTAATAGTAGATGATGGTGGAAGTGTAGAAGCATTACAAAATAAAATATTTGTATCTGCTATGAATGCAAGAGCATCATATCAAACCACAACAGATATTATTACAAAACTAGGTTTGCAGGCTGGTAAGGCATTTAAAGGAAATGATGAATTAATTGCGTTTGCGGAACAATTAAATAAAACATTTGCAATATCCGGAACTGAAGCAACAGGAATAGAATCTACAATGTATAACCTAACACAAGCATTATCAACAGGTGTACTTAGAGGGCAAGATTTAAATGCGGTATTTTCAAATGCTCCGCAAATAGTTCAAAATATTGCAGATTATTTAAATGTTCCAATTGGTAAGATTCGTGATATGGCAGCGGATGGAAAGATTAGTGCACAAATTGTTAAAAATGCTATGCTAAAAGCTGCAGATGAAACAAATGCGAAATTCAATAAAATGCCAATGACTTGGAATCAAGTTTTTACTAAAATGAAAAATATTGCAATAAAAGCATTGGATCCGGTACTTAATAAAATAAATGCATTAGCAAATAATCAGCAAGTGCAAGAAATGTTTAATATGTTTATAAACGGTGCTAGTTTAGCAGCACAGGCAATATTAAACTTAATAGAAGGTATATCATGGTTGTTAAGTGTATTAGAACCGGTAGCACCAGTTATACTTGGATTAGTAGGAGCCTATGTTGGATTTAATATAGTCTCAATGATTGCAAGTGGACTTTTAGGTATGTTGTCAATAGCACATGGAATAGCAGGAGCAGCTGAAATGTTACATTCTGGGCAAACTATGGCAGCAACTGCTGCACAATGGGGGTTGAATTCTGCATTATTAGCCTGCCCAATTACTTGGATTGTGATTTTAATAATGGCCTTAATTGTTGCACTAACATATTTATGGTTTACTAATGACAAAGTGGCATACGGAATACTTTATGTTTGGGATGCATTGAAACTAGGAATAATGGTTGCTGGACTTGGAATTCAAGGTGTATTTTATGCGATAGTTTTAGGTGCTATGGCATTATGGTTAGGAATTCAAACTTGTGTACTTGGGGCAATGGCTGCTTGGTTTGCTTTTCAAACAGGAGTAGAGGCTGTTTGTTTATGTGTTTTAAGCATCTTTCAAGGTTTATACAATGGGGTTGTTTGGTTAGTAAACCGGAATAATTCAAGCATTGAATAAAATACCAGGTGTTCAAATAGATACTGTTGAGGCAGCACACTTTGCTGATGATTTTGCAAGTAAAATGACAAATAATATAATAGATAGAAATGCAAAATTACAAGAAATGGCTAGTCAAATGGATGGAACTGTAGATAAAATAAACCAATTAAAAGGAGAGTTTGGAACAAAACTTAATGCATCAGCAACTAATATACAGAATACAGCAATAGATATGAATAATACTCGACAAGATAGAGTAGACCATCGAAATGACTGGATAAATGGTGCTGGAAATGCAATAAAAAATGTATTAAGTGATAAGAGTTTCTCAATAGATCCATCACAATTTGGAAATGGTACACTAGGAGATATTGCTGGAAATACAAAGGACATAGCCAATAATACTAAAGAAATAACAGATGAAGATTTAAAATATTTAATAGATATAGCAGAAAGAGATACTATAAATAGATTTACAACGGTTCCATTAACTATAAATATGACTAACAATAATAATATTGATAGCGAAACAGATATTGATGGAATAGTTAACTCTTTAACCAAAAGGTTAGAGGAAGAATTAGAATATATTTCAGATGGAGTACATGAATAGGAGGAATTTTTATGGCATATTATTTTTATTTAGGCAATGTACTTCTTCCCATTCCTCCTAGCAAACTTGAACTAAAAATAAGTAATAATAATAAGACATATGATTTGATAAATTATTCACAAATAAATGTTTTAAAAAACCCAGGATTGTCAAGTCTGGAATTTGAAGTTGTATTACCAAATACAAAATATCCTTTTGCGATGTATAAAAATAATTTTCAAAATGCTAAATATTATTTAGGTGTATTAGAAAATTTAAAAGTCAATAGATCTGCATTTCAATTTATAGTTGTTAGGAAATTTCCAAATGGTAAAGACATTTTTAATACTAATATTAAAGTGGCGTTGGAAGAATATACTATAACTGATACAACAGAAGAAGGTTTTGATACAAAAGTAAAAATAAAACTAAAACAATATAAAGAATATTCAACAAAAAAGGTACAAGTAACAATAAAACAATATAGACCACCAGCAGTTACAAGAACAGTTACAACTAATAATACCGCAGTAGCAAAACCAAGTGGGCAAAATTATACAGTAAAAAGAGGAGATTGTTTATGGAATATAGCAAAGAGATTTTATGGAAATGGTGCTAAATATACAACTATTTATAACGCCAATAGAAGTAAAATAAGAAATCCAAATTTGATATATCCAGGTCAAGTTCTATGGATACCATCATAGGAGGAAAGAAAATGAGCCAACAATTATTAATTCAAAATGGAAATACTGTATATGAACCAGTTGTTCAAGATGAAATAACTTGGACAACTGAAAGAAAAGGTGCTGCTGGAAAACTAGAATTTAAAGTTGTTAAGGATGAAATAATTAACTTTGAAGAAGGAAATCCAGTAGCATTTAAAGTTGATAATACAAATTTATTTTATGGGTTTGTGTTTAGAAAAAAGCGTGATAAAGAACAAATAATTAAAACAACAGCATATGATCAACTTCGATATTTAAAAAATAAAGATACTAGAGTATATGTAAATAAAAGAGCAGATGAAGTAGTACGCTCTATTGCTAGTGATTTTCAATTGAATGTTGGAATGCTTGAAAATACAGGATATGTGATAGCAAAAAAGACTGAAAGCAATCAGTCTTTATTTGATATTATATTAAATGCACTAGATGAAACAATAAGAAATAGAAAAGAAATGTATGTTCTATATGATGATTTTGGAAAATTGTGTTTGAAAAACCTAGAAAGAATGAAAGTGGGATTAGTCATAGATGAAGAAACTGGAGAAAACTTTGATTATGAAAGTTCCATAGATTCAGATACATATAATCAAATAAAGCTTACATACGATAATTCCGACACAGGAAAAAGAGAAGTTTATATGGCAAAAGATTCAAGTAATATTGAAAAATGGGGAGTATTACAATATTTTGATACAATAGATGAAAAAACTAATGGAGCAGTTAAAGCAAGAGCACTACTAGATTTATATAATCAAAAAACACGAAGCCTCGAAATAAAAAATGCATTAGGAGATATTAGGGTTAGAGGTGGTTCGCTTATAATAGTAAATCTGAATTTAGGAGATGTTAAGCTTCAAAACTTTATGTTAGTAGAAAAAGCAAAACATACTTTTAAAAATGGAGAACATTTTATGGATTTAACATTAAGAGGCCAAAACTTTATATCTCAATAGGGGGAAATATGAGTAGTTCATTAGGAGAAGTAATAAAAAAAATGGCAGTAGGAGCAAATGATGCAAATGCTCCTACTTCTGTTTTATTTGGAACTGTAACAAGTGTTGAACCACTTGAAATAACAGTTGAACAAAAATTAAAACTAACAAAAGAATTTTTAGTACTTACTAAAAATGTTAAGGATTATACAGTAGATGTAACTATGGACTGGAGTACAGAAAAAACATCATTAAATGCTAACCATAACCATACTGCAGATGTTAACTCAAATATAAGTGTTTCATCTGATATATCTCCAAATGACAATAATCAAAAAATAACTAATAATGTCACAGGAGAAATAGGTGTATCAGTAAAACAAAAAGATATAAATTTAACACATAAACATAGTATAAATGGGACTAAAAGTATAACAGTACATAATGCATTAAAAATTAACGACAATGTTATTTTAATACAACAGCAAGGTGGAAATAACTTTGTTGTACTAGATAAATTTTAAAAGAAAGGTGGTAATAAGATGACACCTAATACAGATAATATTGTAATAAACAATGTGCAAGATATAATAGAACAAACAAGCAAGACATATTATTTGAATATAGAAAAAAATACTATTTCAAAATTTTGTGATGGTATTGATGCAATGAAACAGGCTGTATATTGTATATTAAATACAGAAAGATTTGAACATCTTATTTATAGTTGGAACTATGGAATCGAACTAAAACATTTAATCGGGGAAAATACAACTTTTGTAATTCCTGAATTAGAAAGAGTAATAACCGAAGCATTATTACAGGATTTAAGGATAACAGAAGTAAAGGACTTTGATTTTGAAATAAACAGAAATGAAATAAAAGTGAAATTTACAGTAGTTACAAATATAGGAAAATTTGAAGCGGAAAAGGTGGTGAGTGTTTAATGAGCGTAGTTGATATAGATAAAATTGAGAATTTAGATGAATATTTTGACTATGACACTATTCTACAAAGAATGCTAGATACAGTACCTACTCAAATTGATAAAAGGGAAGGAAGTATTATATATGATGCTTTGGGACCTGCAGCAGCGGAACTAGCACAAATGTATATTTTGTTAAAAAATAATATAGATTTGGTTTTTGCAGATACTGCTGTAGAAGAATATTTAGATAGATTAGCAAACCAAGTTGGTCTTACAAGAAATGAAGCAACATATGCAATAAAAAAAGGAATATTTTACGATGAAAATGATAAGTTGATGGACATAGATGTAGGAGAGCGATTTACAATAGAGGATATAGTATATAAAGCGACCGAAAGAATTGAAAAAGGAATCTATAAAATGGAATGTGAAACTGCTGGAGCAATAGGAAATAATTATGTTGGGAATTTAATACCAGTAAATTATATAGAAAATTTAGCAAAAGCAGAACTAACAGATATTTTAATTCCTGGAGAAGATGAAGAAAGCGACGATTCTTTGAGAAGTAGGTACTATGAGACCACAAGTGAGCAAGGGTTTGGTGGAAATATAATTGATTATCAAAATAAAACAAAAGAGATAGCCGGAGTTGGTGGTGTAAAGGTTACTCCAATATGGAATGGGCCAGGAACCGTTAAACTTACAATATTAGATAGTAATTTTGATAAGGCCTCACAAGTTTTAATTGATAAAGTTCAAAAAGAAATATGCCCTGATTTTACAGATGAAGGATTAGGAATTGCCCCAATCGGACATGTTGTAACAGTTGATACAGTTAAGGAAATTGAAATTTCTATAATTTCTACTGTTACAATATCTGAAACTACAACTATTGAAAATGTAAGAAAACAAATAAAACAATTAATAAATGATTATTTCTTACAATTAAAGCAAAATTGGGAAAACACAGAAACCATTATTATAAGAAAATCTCAAATAGATACAATAATTCTAAATGCAGATGGAGTTATAGATGTAGCAAATACAGTTATAAATAATAAGGCTTCAAATATAGAATTACAAAAATTTGAAATTCCTACATTGAAAGAGGTGACATTAAAATGAAGTTAGTAGAATATATGCCACCATTTCTAAAAAATGTAGTTGAATTTAATAAGATTTTTGATGCAGAAGATGTAGAAATCGAAAGTATGAGGTATTTGATAGATAGTATATTAAGAGAAGTAATTGTAAAATCTGCTAGGACTTATGGATTAGATAGATATGAAAAAATATATGGAATTACAAACAAGGCAGAAACAATAGAAGCAAGAAGGATGAATATTCTTTTTAAAATGAATAATAAAGTGCCATATACATTAAAATGGTTGATAAATACTTTAAATGAAAGCATTGGAAAAGATAACTATAAATTAGAAGCCAAAGATTATGAATTACATATTACTATAAATTTGGTATATACTGAAGCAGCAGAAATGTTAAAAACTAACTTGATAAAACAAATACCTGCAAATATTATGTTAGATTACAAGTTGGAAACAAAAGCAAATGAATTTATAGGTGCAGTAATATCAAGTCAAGATTATATAAATCTAAATGCAATAGCATTTGAACGAAAAGAGGATATAACAATTATACAAGAAAATAATATTGGACTAGTTGTTTCTAATATGGAATATATGAATGTTGATCCGAACACAGATATAATACTAGAAGATACTATATTAAATGCAGATGAAAGCATAGGTTCTAAAGTGTCTAGGCAAGATTACATTGACTTAAATATAACTACAGAAGAAAAAAAGGAAAATATAAGTATAAATCAAAATACTAATTTAGGTTTACAATTAGCAAGCCAAGATTATATTGAAATAGGAGGTAAAGATTAAAATGGGATTTGAAAAAGTCTATATAACAAAGCAAGGTGCCCTATTGGCAGCAAAAACATTGCAGGGAAAGAAAATACAATTTGACCATGCTGAAATAGGTAGCGGAAATTTGAGTGGTAATGCTGCAGATAAAACAGCGTTAACTACAAAAGTATTAGAATGTCCAATTGAAGAAACAAAAATAACAGGGGATACACAAGCAAGTGTATCTTTTATTTTTAAAAATACTGATGCAAAAAGTGCATTTTATTTTAGAGAAATTGGATTATTTGCAATTGATCCGGATACAAAAGCAAAAGTATTATATGCTTATGCAAATGCAGGAAGTAATGCAGAATATATAAATAATTCTATTGCTGAAAAAATAGAAAAACATATTCAAATAAATGTTATTGTTGATAATGCTAGTAATGTTACAATTACATTAGATTCTACTCAAATATATGTAACTGAAAAAGAATTACAAGAAGCAATAACTGAAGCTAGAGAATTTGTTGGGAAAAATTATGGTATTAGAAGAAAAATTGTAGATAATGTTCTTTCAAAATGGGAGAGAATTTGTGATAATACAGGTTTGGTTGCAAATGCAACAAAAAATGGGGATGAAGTTCAAAACGATTTTGATAATTTATATCCATGGTCTGATATAATTACATATAATTATGATACGAAAAATAAAAAAATAACAGCATTTTATGGAGAACCAGGTTTTAAATTTGATGGAACAAATGGAGAAGTACTTACAAGGATTCCAGAATTTTGGTTCAAAAGAGAAGTTAAAGGTGATTATGAATATATTTATATATCTGATTATAATAGAGCAGGTTATAAACATAGTAAAGAATTTTCTGTTGGTAGATATGGAATTAGCATAGATGCCGAAGGAAATGCTCACAGCATTAGTGGAACAATTCCTGCATATAACAAAACAATAGCAGCATTTAGAACTTTAGCGACTGCAGTAGGCGAAGGATTTTGTCAAATGGATACTAGATACTTTATATTACAATTGTTGTATTTAGTTGAATATGCTGACTATAATTCTCAAAGTAAACTAGGTAGAGGAGTATCTGAATGGTTTAATCAAAAAGCCTTAATTGCTGAAAATAATGTTAACAGAATAATTGTAGCAAATTCAAGTAATATGTATGTTGGTAGAAATGTATCAATAGGAGCAACTGATGCTTGGAATAATTCTGTAGCATCAGAAAGAACAATAACCAAAATAGAAGAATTTTCTAATGGAAGTGTAACTGGTAAGGCAGTGTATTTTGATGGAGCTGCCGTTAATATAGCAGTAGGAAATGCTTTGTGGGGAATAGGTCAAAAAGCAGGACAATGTGATGAATTAGGAATGAAATCAGGTTGTCTATCAAATGACGGATGTCATTCAGTTATATATAGAGGAATTGAAAATGTGTTTAGTAATATGTTTACTGCAATAGATGGGCTTAATATTAAAGATTATGTGGCATATGTTTGTGATGATCCTACTCAATATGCTTCTGATAAATTTGTTGCTCCTTATAAACCAGTTGGATATACAAATTTAAAACAAACGAATTGCTATACAAGTAAATTAGGATATGATGAAAATTATCCTGAAATAGCAATACCAATAGAATCAAATGGAAGCTCTGGTACAGGAACTTGCGATTATTATTGGTGTGCAGAAGGAAACAGAATAGCGTTTGCTGGGGGTAATTTCTACTTTGGTGCTAATGCTGGGTTCTTTTGCTTGGATTTGAACAATGGTTCCGGCAGTTCGTACTGGTATTACGGGGCTCGCCTTCTTAAATACCAGTAACAAGCAGGGGTATGGGGGCGGCCAGCCTCCATTATAAATACCTTAATTTAAGAGTAGTTAAAATTTTTAAAAAAAATATATATAATATCCTACAGGGGATTTGATGTGTGCGATCCTGTAATTGTCGTTTTGAATTTTAGCGTTTGCTGGGGGTAATTTCAACAATGGTGCTAATGATGGGTTCTTTTACTTGAATTTGAACAATGGTTCCGGCAATTCGAACTGGAATTACGGGGCTCGCCTACTTATTTTAAATTATTTTTACACATCATTTTCCATAGCACTTGCTAAAAATAGAGTCGAAACTGGACTGGTCTAGTAGCTCCTTTTGAGCGAAAAATCGGTAGACGAAATAAGAAACCAGGAGGGAAAGTGAAAAGAGTAGGAAATATATATGAAAAGATAACAAAAAAAGAAAATATTAGAAAAGCAATTATAAATGCATCAAAAGGAAAAAAAGATAGAAATGGTGTAAGAAAAATATTAGAAGATGTCAATTTTTATGTTGATGAAATATACAATATGCTTATCAATAAAACATATACACCAAGTCCATATATAAAAATGCTAATTCACGATGGTGCAAGAAAAAAAGAAAGAATTATATATAAACCAAAATTTTATCCGGACCAGATTATTCATTGGGCATTGATGCAGCAGATACAACCAATAATTCAAAAAGGAATGTATGAATATTGCTGTGCTTCAGTTCCAAACCGAGGCATACATTATGGGGGAAAATATATAAAAAAAATATTGGTAAATGATAGAAAAAATACAAAATATGCTTTAAAACTTGATGTGAAAAAATTTTATCCATCGATAAATAAAGAAATAATGAAAAGAAAGTTTATGAGAGTTATAAAAGATAGAGATACTTTAGATCTTATTGAAAAAATAATTGATAGCTCCGAAAATGGACTTCCAATCCGGAAATTATACTTCACAATGGTTTGCAAATTTTTATTTGCAAGATGTAGACCATTTTATAAAGGAAGAAATGAAGGTAAAATATTATTTAAGATATATGGATGATATGTTACTTTTTCACAGAAATAAGAAGGAATTGAAGAAAATAAAAAATGAAATAGAATTGAAGTTGAAAAAGGAAGGCCTAAATTTAAAGGAAAACTGGCAGCTATTTAGAGTTGATAGTAGGCCAGTTGATTTTATTGGGTATCGATATTACAGAGGATATACAACTTTAAGGCGTGGAAATTTTTTAAGGATAAAGAGAAGGGCAAAAAGAATATATAAAAGAAATAAAGTAACCTTGACAGATGCTTCAGCAATGATAAGTTATTATGGTTGGCTTAAACATTGTAACAGTTACAATTTTAATCAAAAATATATAAGACCATATATAGATATAAATAAGTTAAAAGGAGTGGTGAGCTATGCAAACAGAAAATTCAATAAAACCAAATAAATTTGAAATAAGCAAACATCAGAACGGTAAATGTACCGTTCTTTTTTATGACAATATAATAGAGGAAAAAGTTACAGATCCAGATGGAGTAGAAACAACAAGATATTTATACGATATGTATGAAGTAGAAGTAAATAGTAGAGATACACTTGCAGAAAGTATTGAAGCAAATTATGATGAATGGTTGAAATTTGCAAAAGAAGAAAATGCAAAAAGGGTTGTGGCAATTCCGGATGTAGAAAGAATTTCTGCATTAGAACAGGCAATTATGGAAATTGGGGAGGTACTTGGCAATGGTTAATTTTTATGTAATTCAAATTAGAGATTTAAAAACAATGACAATTGAAGATGTTCCAAAACTATGGAGAAAAAAAGTAAAAGAAAAATTGGAGGAGGAGTCTAGATAGGGCTCCTTCTTTATACTAAAGAAAGTGAGGAACAATAATGGAAACGATAATAGGTTGTATAATAACAGGTGGACTATCTCTTGTAGGAGTAGTCCTTTCTAATTTATCCAATAATAAAAAAATTGAAAATACATTATCAACACAACAAGCAGTAACAGATACAAAATTGGAAGAACTTACAAGAGAGGTCAGATCACATAATAATTTTGCACAAAGAGTTCCTGTTTTGGAAGAACAAATAAAGGTGGCAAATCACAGAATAGAAGATTTAGAAAGGAGGGAAAAGTAATGACAGTTCAATTATTAGTATATGTTATAACAACATTATTTACTTATATTTTAGGTAAAATATCAAAGCATTTTGGATGGAATGAAACATTACCTATTCCAATACAAAATATTTTGATAGGAATTATAGCGACAATAATAGGTTGTATAATTCATATTGAGGGATTAGATGCAAATAGTATAATACAAGCAGTTGTTACTGCATTAGGTGGAATTGGTACCGCTACTGTATTATATGATGCTAAAAATCAATAATTTAATACAAGAGAGTTATTCTTGTAATTTTAAAATACTGGAAGGAAATCAAAAAATCTTCCAGTATTATTTTTTTATAAGGAGGAATTTATATGGAGGAAGAAGTTGTAAATTACGACTCAGAACTTGCAGAATTAAATCTAAAAGAAAACACTTTTGCAGAACTTGATGAGAATGAAAGTGGAATTGGAATAGTAAGAGAAACTGATGAATTTTATCAGGGAGAGGAAGGTGTTGAATAATGTTAGTAACAAAAGTTGTAATGCCACAAGATAAATATTCAATAAAATGTCCTTATTCAATGAAACCAGAAGGAATCACGATACATAATACAGCAAATGATGCTAGTGCAATGTCAGAAATATCTTATATGATAAGAAATGGCTATAAAATATCTTTCCATGAAGCTATTGATGATTATAGAGTAGTACAAGGAATAGAACATAATCGTAATGCTTGGCATTCAGGAGATGGACACGGATTTGGAAATATGAAAACAATTGGAATAGAAATTTGTTATTCTAAATCTGGAGGAGAAAAATTTGAAAAAGCAGAACAAAATGCAGCAGAAAGAATTGCTTATTTAATGAAACAATATGGCTGGACTTTAGATAATATAACAGATGAAAGACATACAATAGGAACACATCAAAACAGAAGTGGTAAATATTGTCCTCATAGAACATTAGATAACGGACTTGAAAGATTTTACGATATGATTAGAGCAGAATATAAAGAATTAACAGGAGAAACAGCGACAGGAACACCGAATATTGTTGTTGATGAATCTAAAAATAATACTGGTAGAAATGTTGGAGATAATGTTACTATAAATGGTGTATATACATCTTCATCATCTACTAAAAAATTAACACCAACAACAAAAAGTGGAATGATTACTAGAATCATACCAGGTGCTAAAAATCCATATTTACTTAATAATGGCAATATCGGATGGGTAAATGATAGTTGCATTATTTCTTCTGGAAGTTCACAAGCACAAGATAATAACACTAATGCAACACCTAATATTTCTGTTGGAAGTACCGTAACACTATCAGCAAGTGCAACAAATTATGCTACAGGACAGAAAATTCCTAATTCTTTTAAAAACAGAAATTATACAATTATGCAAGTAGGAAAAGGAAAAGTTTTATTAAAAGAATTATATTCGTGGGTATATACAAAAGATTTAGTAGGATATACTACAAGTAGTGTCAATAGTGTAAGTAATTCAAATTTTGTATTAGGATTATATGTAGTAAACACTTCTTCAGGGTTAAATGTTCGTTCTGGACCAGGAACAAATTATGGAATAAAAAGAACTTATATAAATGGTACTAGGTTTGATACATACGAAATTAAAAATAATTGGGCAAGAACTCCAAGTGGATGGGTATGTTTGGATTATTGCAATTTAGTAAGAAAATATTAAAAATAAAGACATATAACTTGTCTAATAAAAAATAAAAATCGCTTAAATCGAAACCTCGTGGCTCGATTTTTTGCGATTTTTTTTATTTTTACATTTTATTGTATATTTTTTAAATTTTGCTGTATATTATATAGTATATCAAAAGCTTCTTTACAAGTTGTGTTATTGATGTCTATATTTTCAATTTTCTTTATAATATTATTGTAAGAAGTGCTTTGATTAGAAGATGTATGGACAGAAACTAATTTATATTTTAAATTATGGGAATCAAGCAGTTGTGTGTATTTATCTAATTTGGAGATTGGAAATCCACACTTTATAATTTCAGGACTTAAATCGGTTAATTTCAAACCAATTTCATTAGATACTATTCGTGCATCTTCGTTTAATATATTATAAAATATTCCTACTTGAAAAATATAAATTAAATTCGGATCTTCTTTTTTTAATTCTTGATATTGTTTCATTAGTTTACTCATCTTTTATTTTACCTCTATTCTTATTTTTCTTCTTCCCTTTTTTTCTGACAATAATGTCTCCAATTTCACAATTAAATAAATCACACATTTTTTCTAATGTATCAAATTTTATGCTATTAGTTTCATTATTCATCATTCTTGTAAGTGATTGATAACCTCCTTCCATATTTTTTACGAACCAATATTTTGTTTTCTTTTGTTTTTTTAATAATTCATTTACTCGTATTTGTATCATCTTAATCACCTCCTCCTAATATATCTATTTTAAAAGAAAGTAATAAAGATTTTAACTATCTGTCATTTAAGTCAAATTGAAGATAACTATTTTACAATATAGGTATTTATGTTATAATATACTCAAAGTTAAGCAGAGAGGTGTTATTATGAATAATGTTGAAATAATAGAAATGTTAAATAAAATAGAAGAATATATAAGAAATGAACAATTAGAGAGTGTATTAAAATATATAGATCTTAAAAAGAAGGATATAAATATAAAAAGAGATATTGCGAATGAATATATGGATAATCTAATAGAAAAATTAAAGTAAAGTCGAATTATGTCGAATTATGTAACATAAGCAACACTAAGAAAAAATAAGATAATAACTATACTAGACAATAGTTATTTTATTTTACATAATATGGTATAATAAAAATAGAGATATCTCCAATAAATAAAAGAAGGAGGTAATATGTTGAATTTATTTGACAAAATATTATTACATATATTTAAAAGGTATTCTTACAAGATATATAAAACTGGTGTGAGAAATGGATTTGACTGGAAGAGTTAAGTATCAATTAGCCATTTTTTAGCCAATTAGTTTAAAATAGTTTATATTGTTTTAGACTGGTATATTAAAAAAGTGGCGAAAAATAGAGTATATAAACTAGAAGTGCTTGATATAGACTACTTAAATTCGTTCAGTTGGTTCAGGTGTTGTTTCTAAAATATTTGAATAATATTATAAAAAGCTGAAAATAGTTGATATTTTCAGCTTTTTTGACAATTAAAAGAAACACAGTTTCTTATAGATGAATACCAGAGGCAGAAAAAGATATTAAAAAATTCAATGAAAAAAATAAAAAATAAAAGTAGTTGTTTGAACTTCGCTATAGATATTATAGCGAAGTTTTTTAAACATAAAACC
>ERZ824598.1323-NODE-1323-length-32178-cov-4.455810_pt1 | contig 32178 bp, 29 predicted proteins | sample MGYA00519934_ERZ824598 | MGnify/ENA primary metagenome ERZ824598 (study PRJEB31778, sample SAMEA3449177) | human gut metagenome | biome: human gut; feature: human-associated habitat; material: faeces | place: United Kingdom | collected 2010/2012 ...
GCATTCAATGTAGCGTTCCATTTTACACATTTGTCAACGCTATTAAAACAGATTTGCTAAATGAGAAAAATAGAATAATTTGTTTCAAAAACGCTGAGAGAATAATTTCTTCTCAGCGTTTCCGACAACTATTTTCTTTCCTTTGACACCTTCTCACTTATTCTCTGATAGATTTCCTTTGTCTCTGCGTCATTTTCCCCATTTACAACTAATATTTTTCCATCTATGTTCACGACAACATATGAATGGCAGGAGGCATGAGTGTAGCGGATATAATCTCCGAAGATATCGTTTTTGAAGTTTCCCATAGCATACTTCAGGTTTCCAAGACCATTAGTTCTGTAATCATTATCGTTCTGCAATACATTTTCTTCATAAGAAATGCTGTCAATTTGCGAATACTCCCCTGTATAATCATTCCATCCTTTTGCTTCAATGTTAAAATCACGATCATTACAACGAATCTGAATGCTTCCACAAAACAAAGTCCATATAGTAAACACAATAGTGGAAATTGCGATGATCAGATATATCACACTTTTTTTGTATTATACTGAATTTTTAAGCCTTCTCCTGTTGCCAGCTTTTTCTTATAAAAAAGGTAGGAGTAGAGAATGCTAATGATTGCAGCTGCCATAATGCTTATAATATACACAACCAGTGCAGCCATGCTTTCCCCAAAAAGTCCACAAAGCATACATAAAATGCCTGATGCCATCCATAATTTGCCGCTGAATCTATGTGTTGCATTCCAGTTTTCTTCATCCATTAAAGACCATACAACTCTTATTCCTAACATCAACAAGCGAAGTACCATAATCTGTAAAATTACATCCCAATAATTTGGATAATGTAGGTAACAGCAATGCCTCTCCAGGACCTTCTACAATTATTACACTTCTTGCAAAAAACAGATTTGCTTTAGTTGCATCAAGGTATTTTTCCAAATAAAGATAATCATCTTCATCCAATTTTGTCTGCTCTTTCTCAAGAGAATATACTTTACCCGATTTCACAATCACAATGTTCGATAATTTTACAACAGAAGCCAATAATGGCGAATGTGTAGTAATTATAGTCTGTCTATTCCCTTTCTCAGATTCTTCTTCTAAAGATTGAATTAATTTTAATTGTCTTTGTGCATGTATATGTGCTTCTGGTTCCTCAATCAATAAAAAACAGGATTTATTATCTCCTATTGCCTCATTATGTAATAGTAACTCACATGCCATACTCATAATATTACTTGTCCCAAGTCCAACTCTACCGCGCATATCACTGGCATCTTTATCTACTGCAAGATCTAATTTCTCCAATAATGCCATCTCTTTTTTTGTTTTATTAGAATTTGACCCTGTAACTTCCAATCTTGTTCTTATGTTATCCTTTTTCAAAAGCATTTTTTCTTGCAGTATTGTCGTCATTTCTTCGTTGATTGAATCTAGTGCTGGATGTTTTGCTAAAAGTGTATTTGAAAGATCTGCTATTCCCGCTATGGAAAGATTATGAATATCAATTCCCTCCTCATACTCATCAACTCCTTGATCTACAACAGAAATATGTTGCATAATTTGTGATAGTCTTGAATGTCTTCCAGCCTGCATTTCACTATATGCATCTCTCAAGGCACGCAAGTATGTAGCTCTTAACAATTCTCTTGCTTCTGCAGATGGTGATGATCCGTTTCCTTCTATTCCTGTTGAGACATTTACCACTGGGCGAGGCGGATTGAATGATGATAAATATCTGCACATCCAATGTAGATATAAACATGGAATCTTTTTATTTTCATCTTCATATGAGAGGCATTCCAAAAAAGCCCCTCGTTCATCTTCATTCAATTCCTCAAATTTACATGTAATTTTAATTTCTAATGTTGCATCTTCTTTGTAAAAATCTTCCTGCTCCACTCTATACCAGTTCATATCTGTAGTTCCAAGAACTAGTTTTATTGCATCCATGATTGCTGATTTCCATCAAAACATCTAAAATTCTTTATTTGCAACAATGAAAGATACATATTCCTCAACTATCCTTTCTTTTGTTATCCGATTACACCTTATCTTCGTTTTATAGTTTTACAACACTTACAATACTTTCCAGTATCCTGCCTTTTTTGAACCAACCCGCTCTATATACCCATTTTCTCTTAAAAATGATATATTGTTTTCTACTGCTGTTTCACTCACCCCTAATATATTATGAAGTTCTGCAGTTGTAATGTTCGGGTTATCCCTCATTTCTGAAATAATTTTTTGCCTTCTGGAATTTAAAGGTTTCTTATCCCCAACCTTTTTCCCAACTTTATTCCCAACCTTATTTATTCTCTCAAATGGGATAGTAACAACAATGGAATTCTCCCTAAATGAAAATGCATCTTTTCCATACATTTCCGTAATTTTAGGGACTCCTCGACCAGATTTCTCACTTATATGCAGTTGAAGAAATATCTCGGATAATTTTTCATTTACAGGGATTGATTCTCCTAAGAAAAATCCCTCCATGGTCTGTGCCGGAGCAAGTGTTCCCCTTGATAGTATCTCTATTCTGTCGGAAAATACCGAAATCATAGGTTCATTTCCTTCCACCCATTTATTGTGCAGGACGGCATTAATGACAGCCTCACGAAATGCCTTGTTATCAAATAACGGAACCTCCTTTCGTTCAACGACCCTGTCTGTCTCATCCGCCTGAATCAGGTTCAATACATCTCCATAACGCAACAACTCATCCAAACTGTATAATAAACAGTCATTTCCAAATTCACGTACAGAGAAAAGATTAGAGCCTTTTGTTTCTCCATCAAAAATAGATACACGAAGCGGAAAATGAGAATTATCCGACAGAAGCTGCGCTAATATATTAAACTCGCCTTCTTCTGTTTTTAGCCCCAGATTCTTAATAAACGTCTTTTGATTTAAAACAATACCTTTAGAACCGTAATATCCAAAGAGTTTTTGAAATGTAAGTTCCTGGTATTTTGCCGGTACTGTTTCTATCGTTTCGGTTCTTCCATCCAGTATTTTGAAAAGTTCAATTTCTCTCTTAGGGTAATCTTTCATATTACATTTTGATGATCCTATCCTTAAAAACCTCTTTTCTTTAAATGCCGTAGGAATCTCGGTTGCCGCAGGAATTACCAAACCAACGACTCTCTTTCCATAAATTTCTGTTTCTTCAAAACTAAAATTTATGCTTGGTGACAGATTTCTCGCAAGATAATTCTGATATGGTTCCTTGTTATATTCACAATACTGGTTAAATGTTGTTCCTACAATTTCATGGGTTGTATCATTTACACCCCAAATGAAATACGCATATTTTTTATAATGAAAAGCCGCCGCATTTGACAGGGCAGATACATATTCGCCTAATGCCTCAGGCTGAAACCAGTTTTCCTTAAATTCAAACCATTCCTGTTCATCACTTAAGGCACATAAATCTAAAACAATTTGTTTAATATCCATTAGTATGCTCCTTTACCCAACTTTTATTCCCAACCAAATTCATTATATCATGTTGGGAATAAAGTTGGGAATAAAAATAAAAAATATCCTTCCGCGATAATTTTCTGTAACTTATATTTTTACAAGAAAAAGGAGCTGCACATTTCAGGAAAATACCAAAGATAGCATATATTTCAAGATAACACTCCAGATAGAATATTCGGTTAATTTGTATCCTCCAAACATATACTGCAGCATATAACCGTCATCCTGTCCACTGCCCTTGATCCATCCCACATAAAACCACAATACTGCCGCAACCAACAAAATGCCGCAAAATAACCGGATTTTCAAAAAGCCTGTCGTTCCTCCGGTTACCCTCTGATTATTGCCGGCAGAACAAGCAAGCGTATATAATGCAAGAAGTAAGATACCGGAAAGTACCGCAACTCCATACCATTCCCCCGGATAATATGTAAATATATCTCCGCCGCCGGAATATATGTGACGAAGGCACCGGGTCGATACCGCGATCATCAAAAAATAGAAAACGGCTCCCCATCCACGGATACATCCTGTATATTTACGACTTTTGTCAGATTTCCATAAAGCAACCGCATCTGCAATCCCCAGAACAAGTAAAAGAATATCTATGAAGCATATAACTCCTAATGAAATCGCCAGTGCCAGTACGAAAGGATTCGAAGCAGCATTTCGAATGCACCAGCCAAATATCTTTACTCCGTTCATTATTTTTTCGTCGTAAACGACTCCATTGTGTCTTTCCCGGAGTATTGTCAAACGAAACATGTCCAGTAACAATAACGGATACACAATCCAAATAAAATAATAAAATGTCTTTCTTATCTTTTTCACCAGACCCCTCCCCAAAAAAAGAACATGAATCCTGATATTTCACTGATCAGAAATTCATGTTCTCTTTCTCAAGCATCACAAAATATAATTTTATTAAACATACACCCTATGCCCGTTCTATTCTTCCGTTGCATCCTCGTCTGTCTGGATATGCTCGGTAAAATACTCCTCTGCGATCATTTCCAGATAGGCAGCATCCTCCTCCGGATACTGTTTCATCAGATCACTGCGGATATGTGCCATGATCACCAGATCATTCTCCGCCTGGGATACCTCTGGATTCTCCCATTTCTGCACGATCTCCTGTGTCAGGTTCTCTGCCATCCACTCCTTGATCCTGCGGGTCTTTTCCTGCTCCACCGGAATTTCTGTCTTGATCCTTGCTGACTTCACAACGGATACCACACCGCCGATCAGGAACAACAGGAACATAATTGCCAGACCGCTCAGTACAACAATATTATAATTGATCGGAATCACATCTAATTTGCATAACAGCAGATATGCCTCTCCAATGATACCGAATATAATAAATGTAAGACCGGAAAACAACATATCCTTGTACGCATCTTCCTTCTTCACATACTCTTTGGCAGACTCGTACAAAATATCTCTGGCAGTATCATCCTCATCCTCGGCATCTCCCAGATCAATATCACCATGATCCTCGGCGAACGGGTTATAATTTGGATCTGCCGAATCCTCCTCGGCATCCCAGTCATACTCCTCGGCTTCATCAGATACTTCTTCTGATGACTCTTCCTTCGGACTCTCCTCATCCCCGCCGGATACATTTTCCGGATCCTCTGTATCATTTTCCTCGTCCTCGGAGGCTTCCTGCTCTGCCGCTTCTGCTTCCAGACGTTTTCTTTCCTTTTCCTGCTCCAGATCCTCCTCGGCTGCAGTCAGAAATCCCTCAAAAAGGCGTTCTGCTTTCTTTGCCATCTTTTCCGGAACAGTTACTTTATAGCTCTCTGTCTCCTCATCGTACTGCTTAACTGCACCTTTCACCTTGGAATACTCCAGATAACCAACAAAACGGTCTGCCATCTTCTCATCCTTCAGATTGCAGATATCAACCGTCTCAAACTCCTCTGCCGTTCCTTCTACCAACGGAGTTCCACAGTCTGCACAGACGGTGATCCCATCTCTGTATTCTGTCTTACATTTTGGACACCACATAATTACGTCCTCCTCTTATTATTCTATGTATTTATACACATATTTCATCTTTTCTATGGTAGCATACACCATATCAAAACTCAAGTTTTCCGGCATTCTTTCACAAAGTCTTCACATCCCTCACCGGATAAACCGTACCACACAATAGACCTGGCCCTCCGGATCCTGCAATACCACCAGATACCCGTCCTCCATCTCATAACGCATTGGCTGGATCATATCCCCCAGCTTTGCCTGACGACGGTACTCTGCCCGCATCTCCCTGACCGGAAAATCATCCGGCAGATATGCCGTTGCCATGCGGACATACTGACCATTATTTACATGATGATTTGTGTCCAGATGATACTCCTGTACCTGAAAACCTTTTTGCTGCTGTCCCCCTTCCTTGGGAACCGCAATCTTACGGGAAACCTTTTCCATAGGAAGAGGCTCCTCGATTCCATAAAGCTCAATATCCTCCGGCTGCACCATACATGGTCTGCCCTTTTTCATATCCAGAAGACTCCATATGGAATATGCCTTCACTACCATATTCCCCGCTTCATCGTGGATCATAAAATTACGATAACCAAACATCTTCTCGCTGCCGCATGCCTGTGTGGTGATCCGGATCTGCTCTCCCAGCTTCGGATAGCGGTCAACCACGATCTGCCAGAAATTTAAAACCCACATCCGCTCCCTGCTGTAAGTGGTCTCCATCCCTACTCCCAGCTTTTCCGACTCGAAGCAGGTGCAGTCCTGCAGATAATTCACGATTCCATCCAGACTCAGCCTGCCATTTTCTGCCAATTCACTATATCTTACTCTGCTTTCAAATGAATACATATGAATCCCCATTTCTATATTTCTAAAAGAAAAAAGGAGCCTCCATCCTTTGGAAACTCCTTTCTACTGCAAACTTACTGAAATAATGATAATTATTTAACCAGTTCTTTCACCTTTGCAGCTTTACCTACTCTGTCACGAAGATAGAACAGTTTCGCACGTCTAGCTTTACCTTTACGCACAACCTCAATCTTATCAATGATCGGAGAATGAAGCGGCCAGGTCTTCTCAACACCAACGCCGTTAGAGAACTTTCTAACTGTGAATGTCTCTCTTGCGCCACCGTTCTGTCTCTTCAGTACGGTTCCCTCATACACCTGGATACGCTCACGGCTACCCTCGATAACCTTTGCATAAACCTTTACAGTATCTCCAACGCGGAAATCTGCAACTTCTTTTAACTGTGCATCTTCAATTGCCTTAATAATATCGTTCATGATGTGACCTCCTTATATTTTCGACATTCTTAATACTTATGTGCTTTCTGCAACCGTAACAGAGGAATATCTCTACTCACAACCACACTATCATATCATAAGAACCCCGCCAATACAAGCCCTAAATTCAAAAAAATTGGTAACTTTCTTATTCCACCTGAAACAGCTCCACCAGCTCTTCCATAGACAACTGATTTACAAAGACCTCACCGGCTTCGATCACATTCTCAGACAAAAGCTTTTTGCGGGTCTGAAGTGCATCGATCTTTTCCTCGATGGAATCTTTCATGATCAGCTTGATCACCTGCACTTTCTTTTTCTGGCCAATACGGTAAGCACGATCCGTCGCCTGCTCCTCCACGGCCGGATTCCACCATGGATCAAAGTGGATCACAGTATCCGCCCCGGTCAGATTCAGTCCGGTTCCTCCTGCCTTTAAAGAGATCAGAAATACCTTTACCCTTCCCTGATTGAAGCTTTTTACATATTCCTTGCGCTGCTCCGGCTTCGTAGCGCCTGCCAGATAATGATAATCAATCCCCTGCGCCTCCAGTTCTCCGGCAATAATATTAAGCATAGAGGTAAACTGCGAAAAAATGATCACACTGTGTCCTCCATCCAGAATCCCCGGCAGCTGCTCCATCAAAAGATCCAGCTTGCCACTGCCACCATGATAATTCTCGATAAAGGTTCCCGGATGGCAGCAGATCTGGCGCAGTCTGGTAAGTGCCGCCAGCACCTGCATACGGCCGCCGGCCGCCTCCAGGCCTTCCGCTCCCCTCATCTCTTCCTGAATCCGGGACAAATAAGACAGATAAATCTTTTTTTGCTTGGCTGTCATCTCCGCCATGCGTTTTGTCTCAATCTTATCCGGAAGCTCTTTCAGCACTTCCTTTTTCATCCGACGCAGGACAAACGGCTGTATCCTTGTCCGCAGCTCCTTCATCTTATTCTGGTCATGCTCCTTTAAGATCGGCTTCTCATATGCGTCCGCAAAACGGGAATATTTCATAAAAAATCCCGGCATGATAAAGTCAAAGATCGACCACAGCTCTGACAGGGCATTTTCAATCGGCGTACCTGTCAGGGCAAACCGGTGATCTGCCGGAATACTCTTGACTGCTTTTGCACCCAGAGAGGACGGATTTTTAATAAACTGAGCTTCATCCAGAAATATGTGGTCATATTTCTGTTTCTGGTAGCTTTCCGTGTCCTTCCGAATCAGAGGATACGTGGTGATCCACACATCATATTCTCCATCCTGCCCGGAGATCAGTGCCTCCCGCTCCTCCGGTGTTCCCTGTACGATACAGGTCCGAATCGACGGTGCAAACTTCTGAAACTCATCCTGCCAGTTGTAGGCCAGAGAGGTAGGACACACGATCAATGTCTTCTGTCCCGGAAAGGAACAGATATAAACGATTGCCTGTAAGGTTTTTCCAAGACCCATATCATCCGCCAGAATACCACCCATTCCATAATGAGCCAATGTTTTGAGCCACTGGAAGCCAACCACCTGATAAGGTCTTAGAGACGCCGTAACAATATCCGGGATCTCCCATTTCATCTGTTCCGGATGCTTGAGATCCTGTAGCAGCATCTCATAAGACTCCTGCCTCTGCAGCCGGCTTCCCCTCGGCAGCATCCGTTCCAAAAACATAGCGGTACTCTTATGAAATGTCATTTTACTTCCATGGAATTCCTGATCATTCTCTAACATCCAGCGAAGAGAATGAAGCTGGGAATCCTCTCTGGTCAGGTCAATAAAGGAACCATCCTTTAAACGGAAATATTTCCGTTTGAGCTGCACCGAACGGAAAAAGGCCTCCAGTTCCTCTCTCGGTATCTGTGCATAACCCAGATCAATTTCCAGCAGATTAATATCCGTATCTAATCGTATATTAGCAGACATGGTTCCCATTTTGCGGATGCCATGGCTCTTATACTCCTTGGAATAAAACACCTTAAAATGATCCGTCAGCTCTGTGATCCGTTCCGTCATCAGTTCAAAAATATCATTCTCATTTTTCAGCAGAAACGTATCCCCCTGCACCTGAAAGTTCAGGCCATAGAGAATGCTGAGCAGCCGCTCCTCCTCTTCCTTGTCCCGGACCAGTATAATATCTCCCTCCGGGAACTCCTCCCGCAGAGGATTCACACGGTACCTGCCATAGCAAAACTCCAGTCTGGCAGAAACATAATATTTCTTACGCATCTGACTGACATCCAGATAAAGCTCCGGCTGTAACGCCTCCACGATATAACTTTCCCGAACCTCCTCCGGCACCTGCACCTGCATAGACTTTTTAATGACCGGCAGCACCTTCTCAATAAAACGCTTTTTATTTTCTCCGCGAAATTCAATCTGCCGTTCCTGAGACTGAAACAGACTGGAATAAAACGGAAGCAGGTTACAGATATAGTCCCTCTCCGGTAGATAAATATCGTTTTTATAATATAAAATAGAACCGTCCTGTGACAACGCATGCAAAGGCTCCCCGCCCTCCTGGGCAAGCCTCAGTTCGTCCCCTTCCATCTGCATATCAAGAGAAAGCTCCGGACGGCCTTCAACGATCTGTGCCGTTCCCATTTCTTTTCCAAACAGATTAAGCTGGCAGTCCAGTCCCTTTGCCAGATGCAGCAGCTTAACCAGCATATTCTGAGACAGAACCATCTCCTGACGACTAAACAGATTAGAATAATAGGTCTTTCCCAATGTCTCTTGAATCTCGTAAATCTCCGTAAGATATGACATCACACTGGCGGACGCCTCATCAAAAGCACATTCTCCGGGAATAAAATAAAACTGCTTTCCCAGACGGATATCCCTTTCCTCATAATAATCTGCAATAAACTTTTTGGTATTGGTTACCTTATACATTTTTTCAGAACCCGCATACAGGCTGAGATATGCCTTGGCATTCTGCTTTTTGAGCAGTGACGGTATCGTGATCCGCAGTCCCAGATGATAATAAGTAGGACTCAGACGGCGAAATTCCCTTTTCTGAAAATATTCAATGATCTGGTATGCTGTCTTATCCTTTTTGTCAAGGTTCTCCCGCACATTTTCCCTCTGCTGGTAATCAGCAATAAACAGCAACGTTGCCACCACATGCTTGCAGGCTCCCTTCTGCTTTACATGAGAAGGACAGTTGCAGGTATAAAGCCATTCTCCCTCTTCGGAAACCTGTATCGTGACCACATACTGGTTACCTCCATGTACCACACTGCGATACTGACCGGCGTTTTCATTCCATGTCACATCACTGACAGCGTGAGCTGCATAATAACGCATTCCCCGATAATATACCGTCTCCGAGGACGCCATACGGCGGATTGCCTCCCGTGTGATTCTTTGCATGCACGAAACCTCTTTTCTATTCAACAAATGACTTTTGCGGATACTTTATTTATTACGCTTCAAATTCCTCTTCCAGCAGATGAAGCTTATCTGCCACAATCGACATTTTCCTTCCAAACGGAAATTCATATAATTCCTCTCTGGTCAATCCCTTCAATTTCAGGACAAGAACAAAATATACGCATACCGCTGCCACAAGAGCCGGCAACAGAGAAATTACATTGCTCTTTGTCAATACGTGGAACAACCGGAACACGACAAATGTCACAATGCCCATGATCACAGAGGATAAAAACGGTACACAGAAGCATTTGGTGATCTCCTGCTTAAAGCCCAGATGCGCACTGACGGAATATCCGTTCAATACACAAACAAGCAATGGATATGTGACATTACCGATCACCAGAGCATATACTCCAAGTCCTGTGAAACGCATCAATCCCCACACCAGTACAATATGCACGATCAGAGAGATCAATGAATGGATCACCGGCAGACGCATCTGGTCAATACTCTGCAGCACGCCGCTTGTCACGGTAGATAACGCATAAAATATAATACAGCTTGAACCAATCATCATCATCATGGAGCCCGTCCGATACTCCATGGAAGGATAAATGGAATGAATGATCGGCACTGCCAGCACTGCCATTCCCACGGCAGATGGAAATGCAATGATCATATTAAACTTGACTGCCAGATTTACCTTGCAGCGGGTTCTTGAGACAGAGGAACCGGAATTGACGGATGAATACGCGTGGAATGAGGCTGCCACAAGACTCGGCACCATAGAGGATGCGATTGCCGTAGAGACAGCGATCGGCACACTGACCAGTGTACGATATTGTGTACTGTAAATACCTTGCCATGTACTGATCTGTGTACCACTGATTCCCTTTCCCAGCAATACCCAGTTGATCAATGATACATCAATAATACCACTGAGCTGATATACTGTCTGGCTCAGAATGATAGGAATTGCCGTCCACAGGATCAGCTTATAAGTCTCTCCCAGAGACATCTCCTCGGAGACACGATCCTTTCTCTGCTGCTTCTTCATCACCGGCCGATACAGCAGATAGATCAACACCAGAAAGATCAATGCCATCAACGCACCCATACTGGTACCAAGAGTACCGCCGGCAGCTCCCCACGCAGAGAACTTTGCCGATGCACTGTGGGCACGCATCATAAAAAATGCTGCAGATACACTCACGATCGCATTGACGATCTGTTCGAAAATCTGGGAAATTGCCGTCGGCATCATAGTTTTTCTACCCTGGAAAAGACCTCGCAGCGTTCCCATAATTGCTACCACAAAAATGGTTGGTGCCAGAATACGCAGTGGAATGGAAATTCCGTAAAAGCTCTTAAAGAAATTTTTTTCCAGCCAGTCTGCTCCAAAAAAGACAAATAATGCTGCCGCACCACCGGTACAGATGGAAAAGATCATAGAACACCGGAAAATATGATATGCCTCTTTATACCGTTTTTCAACACATTTGGCCGATACCATCTTGGATACCGCCATCGGCATACCATAGGATGAAATGATCAGCAATATATTGTATATCTCGTAAGCAGAAGAATAGATTCCGTTTCCCTCGGAGCCAATAATATTGGCCATCGGTATCCGGTACAAAAGACCGATCATCCGTACCAGGATCGATGCCACCGCCAAAATACTTCCCTGCTTCAAAAAACCGCTGGCAGCAGTTAATTTCTTGTTTGTTGTTTCCATTCTGTTACCCATGCCTTTCCCACGCCTGCATGACAGAAACCGCAGGCTTATATTTCCTGTATCTTATAATTTATTCCCGTATAATACCCAGATCCTGCAGAATCTGCTCCTGACGCCGTTCCATCTCAATCCGTTCCTCGTCCTCCATATGATCATAACCAAACAGATGAAGCATACTGTGCGCCGTCAGAAAACAAATCTCCCGTTTCAGGGAATGACCGTATTCTTCCGCCTGCATTTTGGCGCGCTCCACAGAGATTACAATATCCCCCAGTATGAGCTCTCCCGTCTCCGGATGAAAATACTCTGCTGCATTATCCTCATCCTCCAGCACAGAAAAATCCGCAGGTGCCGGATAATCTACCATCGGAAAAGAAAGGACATCCGTGGGGACATCCAGTTCCCGGAACTCCCTGTTAATCTCACGGATGGAATCATTGTCGGTAAACGTTACATTTACCTCAAATTCATAGGGACATTTTTCCTGATCCGCTGCCTGGCAAATGACTTTTTCCAAGATCGTTTCGTAATCAAAATCCAGTTTCTGATCTGTTTCATTTTCAAAACAAATTGTCATGGTAAATGATAATCCTCCCTTATATCTCAAATGCATGTGCTACATAAAATGCTTTTAATGTATCTAACTGTGCATCGGTCAGTCCAGCTTCATCCAAACCGCCCTTATTGATACGATTTGTAAATATACTCATCACAAGCTGGTCATCGGAAATCGCACCTCTTTTGCCGTTTTTGCGAAGATATTCACTGGTGGAAACAATACAATCGCTCAGCATCACAACGGCCGCCTCCGGACTTTTCGGTATCTCGCTGCCGGTATTATGCTGGCGGATCACTGCTGCAAGATCCTCCGGAAAGCCGTATTGTTCTGCCAGAACAGCATTGCCCTCCATATAATTGTCCGGGGAAAGCATTCTTCCTGCCTCGTGGAACATTCCTCCCACAGCCGCCAGTGCCTCATTGCAGCCCAGCTCTCTGGCCGCCAGCCCGGATAACCGGCTGATCTCATAAGAATGCTGATAAAGAATATCCTCCTCCTTCAACTGAAGGATTAACGGATAATCATCCTGCAGATATGCCATCATATCAAACGATTCCACAGAAGTTTCCGGCTCCTGTCTTTGATTTTCCTCCGGCTCCGGACCGATACCGGCTTCCACGTCAAGTGACATCTCCGGCACATCTGACGCACTGTCAGCTCCGGCTGTCCCGCAGACAATCTGCAAAATACCACTGAAGACCGCCACAAATACCAGACTGGAAATCTCCAGGATCAGGAAATATCTCTGCCGGAATATCTCACTGCTCTGAAATCCACAGCGGATTACAAACAGGGCAATACACAATGCCACAAGAATCACTCCTGCATATGGCATTTCCTTTCTGTCACGCAGCATAGATAAGATCATTACGATCGCTGCTGCCATGATAAAATACCCCAACAGCAGATTGATATCCTTATGGACCAGTGCCGCATTGCACAGATAATCCAACATCAGAACGCCGAACGTCACTGCCTTGATCTCGACCGACTCAAGATATCCCACAACTGCCAGCGGCAGAAGCCAGAACAGCCCAATGTGGTAGCGGGATGCGGCGCCGATCAGACACAGGGAAACGGAAAAAGAAAACAGATAAACTAACTTCTCCGGAATCTGTGCCCACAGCATGTCCTCTCTTGTATGAAGCAGTGTCATAAATACCACACCAATGATCAGAGAATAACAAACCTGCACCAGCATACCGGCAATGGTCATACGGTTTATACCGGCACATATCAATGCTCCCAGTATCAGCGACAGATACATCACGATCGAGAACAGTCTTTTTTCATTTATCCTTTCCATGACGTGCCCCCTGCTCCTTTTTTCTTGCCTCGCGGCGAGCCTGTTTCTTTTCATAATCGTCATATGCACTGACGATCTGCTGTACCAGCGGATGACGAACTACGTCCTTATTATCTAAAAAGGAAAACCCGATATCCTCTACATTTTTCAGTACATTGATTGCCTGATCCAGTCCCGAAGCGGTCCCCGACGGCAGATCCTTCTGTGTCTGATCTCCGGTCACAACGACCTTGGAACCAAATCCGATTCGTGTAAGAAACATCTTCATCTGCGCCGGCGTGGTATTTTGTGCCTCATCCAGAATAATAAAGGAATTGTCCAGAGTACGGCCTCTCATATACGCCAGAGGTGCCACCTCGATCAGTCCTTTCTCGACATTTCTCAGATAGCTGTCCACTCCCATGATCTGATGAAGCGCATCATATAATGGCCGCAGATAAGGATCCACCTTGCTCTGGAGATCCCCCGGCAAAAAACCCAGCTTCTCCCCCGCCTCAATTGCAGGACGTGTCAGAATGATCCGGCTGACCTCATCCCGTTTAAACGCCTCGATCGCCATCGCCATGGCAAGATATGTCTTTCCGGTTCCTGCCGGACCAACGCCAAATACGATCATCTTTTTGCGGATCTGGTCCACATATTTCTTCTGTCCGGTCGTCTTTGGTTTGATCGGCTTTCCCTGTATGGTCCTGCATACAATGTCCGAGTCGATCTCCACCAGCTCCGATTCTCTGTGCTCCATAGAAAGTGCCAGCGCATAATCCACATTCTGCTCCGTGATGGTATTGCCTCTGCGGGACAATTCCAGAAGCTGCATCAATATGCTCTCTGCCGTCTTAACGCTGGCCGCCTCTCCCACCAGCTTCAAGCCACCGTCCCTGGCAACCATCGTAACATTCAGATTACGTTCAATTTTTTTGATATACGCATCGAAACTGCCAAATATGTTTTTTTCATGCTCGGCAGGTATCTCAATAACTGTCTCCATAATCGACATGTAATATATTTCCTCCAAACTAACGCTAGAATTGCTGATATTTCTTCTGCTTTTTGGAATAGACAATATCTGCCTCCCCCACAAAGCAGTCCCCCTGCTCCCGGATGACCAGTTCGCCCTCCAGGTCATAACATCCCTTCTCTGTCATCTGCTGCCGGTAATAATCAAACCGGCCGGTAAGAAGCTTTGCCGCCTCTTCTTGGGAATAACGTGATTTTTCCTGTTGTATCTCCCGAAATGTCTTTTTCCAGACAGAAACAGGAAAACGGCATGACAGAAAAGGGCATACTTGCCCACCTTCACGGATTATATCATATTTTTCGTAACTTTCCAAACTTTTTAATGGATTATATAGAAAAAGATCATGATTTTTTATATTTATCTGGTATATGGTACGGCTTTTCCCCGTTATTTTTCTTTTCTGATACTGCTTTTTCAGACTGTCCTCATAATGATAAACAGACTGCAGTACCACCGTTCCGGCCGCCCGGACATGCTTTTTGGCCACCACCTCCTCATTGTCTCCCACAATCTTTACCTTTTCTGAGATCAGCTTCTGTCCCTTTTTCACCTGATCTCCGGCTCTGACCTTTGCCGTCCCGGTCTTGGTCACAATACTTAACACGGTTCCGGAATTTTCTGCCACCAGACTTGCCGGCACCTTCTTATGCTTCTTTTTCTGCAGCAGCACTTCATCCAGCCGCACATAAAGCTTGCTTCCGGACTTTTCCACCGATGCCCATCCAATATCCTGATACTTTTTTCGAAGCTTTGCTTCAATCTCACTGCACACGACATCCTTTCCTGCCATCCCTCCATACACATCTTCGGATTCCAGATACCGCAGGATGCTGTCCTTCGTATGATACGACTGTCCTGACACTTCAATGCCCCAGATCCTTCCTGCCAGCAAAAACAAAATGCACAGCATAGATAAAATTCCACACCAGAAGCTGGCTCTCGCCATTCCTCTCCGAAGCCAGAAGTAGCCGCCAATCCTTTCCTTCACCACAGGGAAAACTCCTGTCTTTTGTACCACAGGGCGCAGCTTATAATAATCCGTTCGTTTCATACAGCCATATACATACTGCCCCTGCCGCTGCCACCGGACCTTCCACCAGAAGATTCCCTTCGTCCTGCAGATATTGATAAAACGCTCTGCCTGATCTCCCGGCAGACGTACGATCACATAGCCTCCACACCAGGTCAAAATTTTATGTATCATTCCCGCTCCTCCATCTGAGCTATCCTTTCTATTATTTGCTGCCTCGATATCTGTTACTGATATTCTATGGAATGGATCTCTCCCACCACACACATACAATCCTCCCGGTAATAGGCAATTCCCAGCCGCTTCCCGGCGATCCGGATCTTTCCTGTCTTCGTCTGTATCCGGATCTGCTCCTCCTGATATTCTAATATACTACGGTAATTCTCAATACATACCCGGTATCTTCCAAAACTGGTCACCACAGGAGCCTTTGCCAGAATATCCTCCGAAAGATTCAACACTCCCGATATTTTTCCCGACAACACAGGATCCTGCATGGAGGGTTCCGTTTTCATCCTCTTTTCCTGCTTATGCTTCACCGGTTTGACACGATACTCCCTTCTCATGGATTTCCTCCGATCAACAGTCTCCTTCCTGTCATTATATGCAAAAAACACCGGAAAGTGACTTCCGGTGTTTGATCGATGTCATTATTTACTTTTCTTTTTGTCTCCCAGCGTATCATCGATCAGATTCTCAATGACAGACTTTTTAACCCAGACATCAAAGCTCAGCATACAGATAAATGCAAATGTCGTCAGAAGCTTTTTCTCCTCCGGATCCTCTACATCAGCAAAGGCCTCTCCGGACTTGTTCAGCTTACGGATAATGTCTCTCGCCTGGGAATTGATATTTTCCTGCTCCAGCTCCACGATCTGCCGGTAAATATCACTCAGGGATAAACCGTCCTCACTTCCAAAAAACTTCTCCGTCAATGGATTCAGAATACTCTGTATATCATTGATAGACAAAAAGTTCTTGAGATAATAAATATAGATTAGCAACAGCATATGCTCACTGGAATATTTCTTTTTGACCGGTGGCGGCAGCAAATTATTCTTCGTATAATTGTTGATCATAGTCTTGGTGAGTATCTTATCCTCCTCAAACCGCTTGGAAGAACGCAAATGCTCATCCATAAACGTCGTCACCTGATCCATATATAAATCAATCTGAGGTATTTCATCGGGAGTAATATAGTCGATATTTTGTATACTCCGTAGGAGATTCAGAATCTCATTTGTGTATTTTTTCTGCATAATGCCTCATTCCCTGTTCTTTTCACATTTTTTCGCATCTGTCATTATAACGCATTTTGGAAATTATGGCAAGAATGAATCCCTGTGCTGTTCAAACCTGCAAAATCAAAGAAACGGTTCCCCACCATTTGGTAGAGAACCATTTCTTTTCCTTATTCTCAATAGATAATTTTATTTTTTATAATTTTGTTTCACATTTGCTCTAAGACGTTCCACCATTTCCTTTTCCGGTTCATCCATATAATAATAATTGGGGTCTTGTTTTAAAACTTCATTTAATACGTCCTCTTTATTATCTGCACTTAAGATTACAAAAGCACGCTTTTCTTTTATATATTTTATTTTACAATACATATTTTTTCGAATAAGATAAATCTCCATTTTTTCTCCTATCCTATCCCATGTAAATCCATTACAAAAAAATACTTGTTCCATTTTCGTCTTCTTGGCATTTACTGCACGTTCTTCCCGTAATCTTTCCTGCTCCTCCTTTGGTAACTTACTTTCCTCCTCGTCTCTCTTTTTAATTCGCAGTTGTCTTTCCCTCTCATCCGCTTCTTCCCTCTCAATTTCTTTCATCATCAAATAATACAATTTATTAAACGCTTCATCCTCACTATCCGTTTCCAGAAATATATAGAATTCACAAACATTTGATCGATCAGGTAATCTTTTTCTATATACCTTCCATTTCCGATTTTCCTGATCATAACAGCACCCAATGGTATACGATGCCGGTAATTCCTGATCTACCTCCACAATGGTACTTTTCAATCTTGGTTTTAACTCTTCCTTTTTTTTAAAAATTCTTCTTTTTTCATCCTGTTATCCTTCTTTCTTATATCCCTTCTGTTAAAATTCCCAATTTTTCCAAAATGCTGCCTGACAACGGCGTTAAAAACTGATTTGCTCCTCCCTCCATGTCACCCATTGGTGCTGCTTTTCCCCTTAATCCATAGGTAGCATCTACATTCGGCATCTCTTCCCCGATTTTACTGATAAAGCCCTGATAACCCTTTTTCATTTCTGCAAATTCATTCACATCAATTGTTTTCACATTTTCCTGTTTTAGAATCTCATTTAACTTCTTTATATCATTATCCCGTATTGCGTCTATTTTGTCAAAATAGGTTTTATTATTGAAACGCCCAATATGGTATGCTTTCTCATTCTTATAATATGGAATACTTCTCTGTTCATACGAATACTTTCCTTTCTTTGGTACATCCGCAAAGTTGCTCCCATTCATTCTGCCATAACGGTCCCAGATCTCCGGCAAAGGATTCTTTCTTGTAATGCTGTGTGCCTGCACAAAACCTTCCCTTTCCGGCCAGTCATAGATTGCATAACCCTTTTCACTGAATTCCTTCACATATTTAGCATCCCTCGGTACATGGACATCTTTTTTATACGGTGATGCTTTAAATAATTCCTGCAGCCGTTCTACACGCTGCTCAATAGTTAAATCGTTATTTCTTCCAATCTCCAGAGCATACTTTTCGAAATCATCACCATTTTTAATCGTACTCCACGCCGCATACATCCGGGTCCGTTTCTGCGCTTTCACATATCGTGGGATATCCTTTTCCTCATCTCCCATTGCCTCCAGCATACATTTTATGTCATCCTGATCCAGTCTTTCGCCCAGTTCCTTCCGGCATTTCTGTACCGTTTCCATGATGTCACGCCACTGTTCCTCCCGCATATGTTGGAGTGCCTTCTGCAAATCACGTTCTGCATTGGAATCCGTCAGATTTCCCTTGATCTGGTTCATAGCATCCTGCCATCCGGTATAGACTTCCGCATGATACAATTCCTCATCCTGTATGATTTCCCCAATAGACTTTTCTTTCTGCTTTTGCAGGATACGATTAAACCTGCCAAAATTTTTGCTTAGATTTTGCGCAAGTTCTCTGGCCGACATCATAGTTCCAAAAACATTTACAATCAAAATGGTGCTGTTCTTTGCAAACTCCTCGGCTTTTTCATAAATGCTTCCCGTCCCGTCAGAGGTGCCATATAACCCCTTTACCGCATTGACAGCCATATAAGCACTCATCATTCCCCCAACAACAACTGCCGCTTCGCCCGCCAGCATAACCAGGGCAGCCTCCGGGAACGCTGCGGTCAGTACTGCAGTTACTCCAAGACCTGCTACAAGCTCTATGATTAACGCAGAATACTTCTCATCTCCTAACAGTGTACGAAATCCCTGTATCATACCGATTGCAATGTGATATGATAATCTGGCTGTCATATAGAGAGGCGTATCGTCCATCTGATAGTCTGAAAATGCCGGATCTACATTGGCAAATTTAGAATTAATTTCATCATCAAAGTGTACATGCTGGACGCAATCTCCCGTAAATGCAATTGTAAACCTATAGCTGCTTGCAAAAGATGCTTTATCTCCTTCCTGCAAAAAATCTCCTGTCAGTTTCATCTTTCCGTCACTGATCTGATGCTGGTGATTCAGGGATGACTTCATGGAAAAATCCCCTTCAACCCATATCTGATCATCCGGATTTACCATCTGCAATACACTACTTCCTGCAATATGGTACCCATTTGTATGAAGCGTTCCACCATTTAATACCATTACCGTAGATATCTGTTCCAACGTACCGTTCACCCGGAACTTGTGTTGCCTCAGATTAAGAGTACTGTCAATCAATAGAAGCTCTCCATTATACTTTTCATCCTGCTGCAAATTAATTTGGGCATTTTTTACAGTAATTGCTTCGTTTTTAATTTTTTCAAAACCAATGATATTTCCTGCTGAAATTATAGTATTAGTAAAATATACCTCCCTCGCCTGTTCCATATCCAGTTCTAACCACCAGATTGGGAAATACGACTTCCGGGTATCAATAATTTGTTTGTGACAGCCGTCCAGAATTACTCTGGTTTTACCAAACCACACATTCGTTTGAAAGCTTCATACTTTCCTCTCCATCGTTTGTAATGGAAATATCTATTTGCGCCTGATTTCCCCAACCAGACTTTGTCTCATATTTCACGCTGCAGCCACTGGAGGTGTAACTTTTCTCTGTAATATTTTCCTTTTCCTCCTTCTGCGCTGCCTTTACCTGATGAATATTCATCAAGCAGTCCGGTGTCATTGTGATCAACATTGCAATTGCCACAATCAGACATATAACTTGTTTCATAATTCTTTTTCTTTTTTTCATGAGTACCTCCTTAATTATACTTTTTCTGCAAACTCATCGTTGTATATTTTACATTAGCACTACATATATAATATGTCAACAATAATATTTATTATCTGTGCTACTTCTAAAATTTTCTACGAAAAAAGAAGACCCCCTGCATGGAGGTCCTCCTTTTCGTTTTATAATAACCGAAGATGAATTTCCACTTATTTTCCGGCCGCATCCTTTGCGAGCTGCGTATCTACCAGATCATCATAGGACAACCGGTTCTTCAATACTCCCGCATCCTGCAGAATATCCTGTAAAAGCTCAAAGCTGGCTTTTTCAAAGACCAGATTTTCCTTCCAGGTTCCCTGGTCATAATAACGCTTTACCACAGTAACCAAAGCCTTCTCGTCCGTCTCCGGGAACTGTGGTGCGATCACCTTTGCAATTTCTTCCGGAGTGTGGCTCTGCACAAAATCCATTCCCTTCTGTACCGCCTTCGTGAAAGCAAGAAGCTCCTTCTGATGATCCTTCATATAACTTTTTTTGGCAGAATAAGCCGTGTAAGGAACATCACCGCTGGCTTCCCCAAGAGATGCCACAACGACACCTTTCTTGTCAGCCTCCAAAGAAGCAGCAAATGGTTCAAATTCCACGGTATAGTCTCCCTGTCCGGAAGCATATGCCTGTGCTGTGAGACCAAAGTCAATATTTTTAACAATTTTCAGATCTTTTTTCGGATCAATGCCATTTTTCTTTAATACATATTCAAATACCATCTCCGGCATACCGCCATCCCGGCCGCCCAGTACAGTCTTCCCCTTCAGCTTGCTCCAGTCAAAGGAGTCATCCTTCGCCTTTGCCACCAGGAAATTACCGGCACGATTGGTCAACTGGGCGAAATTCACAATGTAGTCCTTTGCGCCCTCCTGATACACATAAATAGAGGACTCGGAACCCATAAATCCTATGTCTGCCTCCCCGGAAACCACTGCAGTCATTACATTATCTGCCCCCATTCCATTGGTCAGCTCCAATGCAATCCCTTCGTCCTCAAAATACCCCTTTTCAATCGCCACATACTGCGGTGCATAAAAGATAGAGTGTGCCACCTCGTTGAGACGGATCGTGGTAAGCTCTTTATCCTGCTTGCCACAGCCCGACAAAGCTCCCACCATCATCACCGCCGTCATACCAACGCAAAGCATCTTTTTCCAGATACGTTTCATATGATACCTGCCCTTTCTGTACAAAAAAGAGGACACTCCTATGGGTATCCTCTTTTGCACAAACAATTTATAGATTATGGTATGCGGCTTTTTCAAAATGGTGCGGGAAGTCTGAGTTCTTTAATTAAAGAATGAGCCCCACCCATTCTGATTTCCGTTATTTCCCTGGGAGCCGTTCTGACTGCCGTTTCCACTCTGGCTGTCATTACTTTGGCTATCATTACTCTGGTCATCTGTGGAATCAGATTTCTTGCCAAGCTTTACTTTCATGGTAACCTCTTTATAATCACCGTTATCTGCTCTCTTTACAACGACCTCCACGGTATCTCCGGCTTTGCAGCGTCCCAGACGATCCTTCAGTCCATCCATGGTTGTTGTCTCATTTCCGTTAAATTTGACAATGATATCGCCTGTCTTGATACCGGCTTTTCCGGCAGGAGAATCCTTTGTGACTTTACCCACATAAATTCCTTCCGGCATATTGTAATACTGGGAAATCTCACTGGAAACATCGGTTCCTTTGATGCCCAGATATGCCTGTTTATCCTCAGATACCTGCTGTGCATCAATAATATCATTGATAATCGGAACTGCTGTGGAGATTGGGATGGCAAAACCCATACCCTCTACAGAAGTGTCAGAATATTTTGCAGAATTGATGCCGATAACCTTGCCCTCATCATCCACAAGAGCACCACCACTGTTACCAGGGTTGATCGCAGCATCTGTCTGAAGCAGCTTCATATTGACATCCTCAGAGGCAACCTCTCTGTCAACCGCACTGATATATCCAACGGTAACAGAAGTACCATAACCCAGTGCATTACCGATGGCGATAGACTGCTCTCCAATCTTTACCTTGGTAGAATCTCCAAGGGTTGCGACCTTGATATTATTTTTGGTGTCACTGGACAGATCCTTCATCGGTATCTCAACCACTGCCAGGTCGGAGTCTGTGTCGGTTCCCTTGACGCTTGCGGTATAAGTACTGTCGTCATTAAACTTTACGGATACGCTGGTTGCATTCTGTACAACGTGATTGTTCGTTGCAATATAAAGATTACTGTCATCCTGCGCTACGATAATACCGGAGCCGCTGCCGGATGATTCCTGAGAATAGTTTCTGCCAAATACATCCTGTGTATTTTCCTGAACTGTTACATCAATGGCTACAATAGACGGAAGCACATTAGCTGCTACTGTGGATACACCTTCGGAGCTTCCATCACTGCTTCCTGTTGAAGTCGTTGTTGTTTTTAATTTGCTTGCCGGCGTAGCGGTGCTTTCTACCGCTGCACTTCCTATGAAATGATTGGCGGTATAGTTAACCCCCTCAAATGTCACGCCTCCTACCAGTCCAAACACTGCAGCATACGCTGCCACCTTTGCTAAATCCTGTTTTGTCATCACAATCTCTCCCTTCCGTTCCTTACTCTTCTCTAATGCGGCTAAACTCCTGATATGAGCTCTTTAGAACTCATTATATCGCCGTTTGTTTTATCTTATGATGTCATTCTAGCAACGAATTATGTTCCCTTTGTGATGTGATTATGAAGAAAACGTGTTTTAATTGTGTTTGTTCTGTGAAGTGATGATCCTGTGTGGCGAAATATCATGCTCTTCGGTCTCAATCTGATCCACGATCTGAAAGTCATATGCGACCGCATATAAATGTAAAGACGAACCCTCAAAACGGGCAAGATAACGGTCATAATATCCGCCACCGTATCCCACACGATGTCCTTCTCTGTCAAAGGCAAGTCCCGGCAATAGCATCATTCCTTCCGTTGCTTCTACCTTCGGGCAATACTCTGCCGGCTCCAAAATTCCCTGATAACCGGGCTGCAGATCAGTCATATCGTGGATCTCGTAAAAATCCATTTCCCTGCCGGCAACCCTTGGAACTGCCACATGAATCCGGCGTCCCTGTTTCTGCTCAGCTAAAAGCCCCCGGATGAGCTCTCTTGTATCCACCTCTGTTCCATAGGACACAAACGGATAAAACCAGGATACCTCCCTCCATACGGGATCTGCCAGAAGCTGCTCACGAATCTCCTGATTCTGACGGCTGCGCTCCTGATCGCTCATCTCCCGGCGGAGCTTTTTCATAATCTCTCTGGCTTCCTCCTTCGTCATTCCGCATCCTCCAGACGGATCGGTTTCTTTTTGCCAATAGTCTCTCCCAGATCTGTAATACTGCCATCCTTTTCGATGACAGAAATATTATTTAACTGCGACCGTACATTTGCGCGGATATCCGCCAGAAATTTCTGGCGCAGCTTTTTCTGTTCTGCCTTTTCAGCAGCGGTAAGCCCCTCTGCCTTTGCTTTATGTGCCAGTTCATTAATTCTCTGAATTCCCTTTTCGTCCATGATAATCTCCATTTCTTATTTATTTTCACTTGATCAGGCTCTCTGCCACACGGATTCCGTCCATCGCGGCAGAGGTGATCCCGCCGGCATATCCGGCACCCTCTCCACATGGATAAATCCCCCGGATATTCGCCTGCAAAGACTCATCTCTGCATATCCGCACCGGAGAAGATGTTCTGCTTTCGATTCCTGCCAGAACCGCATCTTCACGGGCAAATCCATGAATCCGTCGGTCAAAAGCTCCAAAGCCTTCCTCAATGGCATCTCCCACAAAGCCCGGAATGACCTCCCGGACATTTGCCAGCGCATATTGTCCCTTAATAGACGGAATCACCTGTCCCAGTCCGGTGCTTTTCCTTCCGGCACAAAAGTCACCAAAAAGCTGTACCGGGATCTTTCCCTGACCGGCTTTGTACGCCGCCTCTTCCCATTTTCTCTGAAAGGCAATCCCTGCCAGCGGATCACGTCCTCCAAAATCAGAAGGATCCACCGTGACTACAATGGCACTGTTGGCATTGCGCCCGTCTCTGGCATGGTTACTCATTCCGTTTACCGCCAGACGTCCCTTTTCCGAAGAGGCATTGACGATATATCCACCGGGACACATACAGAACGAATACACGCCTCGTTTTTCTCCGGTATTGTAGGTCAGCTTATAATCTGCAGTGGGTAGTTTTTCGTACAGATCTCCATACTGGTTCCGACCGATCATCTCCTGTGGATGCTCCACCCGTACTCCTACCGCAAATGGCTTCGCCTCCATAAGGATTCCGCTGTCATATAACGTCTTTACCGTGTCTCTGGCACTATGCCCCGTTGCCAGGATCAAAGTGTCACATTCCAGATGCTCCTCTCTGCCATTCCGAAGATATACGATTTCCTCAAGCGTATCCTCCTGCCATATTGCCCGAAGGAACTGTGTCTCAAAAAGGACCTCTCCTCCCAGCTCCCGAATATGTTCCCGGATATTTCGTACGACCTGTCCCAACAGATCTGTACCAATATGTGGTTTTTGCAGATAAAGGATTTCCTCCGGGGCACCAAACCGCACAAAGGTTTCCATTACCCTTCTGCCCCGCCCTGTGGGATCCTTGACCAGTGTATTCAGCTTTCCATCCGAGAAGGTTCCTGCTCCCCCTTCCCCAAACTGTACATTGCAGTTTTCATCCAACTCGCCGGTGTCCCAAAACCGGGACACCTTTTTCTGGCGTTTTTCTACCTCGCAGCCCCTCTCCAGTACAAGAGGTGCGGCTCCATGCTCTGCTAACTCCAATGCCGCAAATAATCCGGCCGGTCCCATCCCCACAATGACCGGTCGTTTTCTCTGTCCGATATCTGGTACAGATGTTACATTCACAGCTTCTTTCTCTGACTCCTTTGCAGCCCCGTTTCCAAATCCCTTCCATATTACCGCATCGTTTTTTCCATAACGGCGAAGTACCTTTTCTTCATGAGGTATCTGAAAAACCACCTGATAGATATACTGCATCTGATGCTTCTTTCTGGCATCCATCGATCTCCGGAGAATCTGAAATTCTTTAATTTCTTCCTCCCTGATATGTAGCTGCTTTGCTGCTGCCCGCCGGACAAGCTGCTTTTCTTCCTCTCCAATGATTCCTTTTTTGACAAGCTCTGCCGGAGCCTTCTGACAAATTTTATCCAAAGAAACCTTGATCTGTGAAATTTTGATCATGATCTTCCTGCATTCCTTTCCTGATTCGCAACTGCCATTCCTGCGAGATAACCGCTGGTCCATGCCCACTGGAGATTATATCCCCCGCAGATTCCATCCACATCCAGAAGCTCTCCCGTTATATAAAGCCCCGGATATCTGCACACCTCCATGGTATCCGGATCAAGCTGACTTGTAAGAACTCCTCCTGCCGTCACCTGTGCAAAATCAAATCCGTTGACCCGCTCAATGCCAACCTTCCAGTGTTTGAAACGGTCTGCGATCCGGCGGATATCCCGGTCACTCCATTCTCCCGCCTTATCCTTCGGCTTTAAGCCAAGGCTTTTAAGAAGAACTCTTCCCAGAATCTGATGCACCATGCCTTCCAGTGCCTGCTCTGCTGTATATGACGCAAAATCCTTTCTCCTGCGTGAAAGCTCCTCCCAAAGCTCCTCCTCCGGATAATCCGGCAGGATATCAAGCAATAGATATGGCCTGTCCCCCTGCTCCAATGCTCTGGCGGCATAACGGCTCACCTGAAAGCATGGAATCCCGGACAGACCGTAGGATACAAGCTGAAGCTCTCCCCGGTCCTTTGCAAGAAGCTCTCCAGCCTTACTGTAGAGCTCCACACAGCCCCGTACCCGTATTTTAGCCCATTCCTTTGTAAAATCTCCCTTCAGTACACAGGAGGTCAGGGCCGGAACCGGAGAAACAATCTGCAGCCCAAGCTTCTCTGCAATTTTATAGCCATCCCCTTTGGAGCCGTGAACCGGTGCTGCTTTTCCTCCCACTGCAAGGATCACATTCCGGGTCTCATACGAAGCCTTGTCCGTCTGAACCTGATAATATACTGTACCATCTTTGGCTGTCCTGTCTGTAATACGCTGTACTCTCTCCTCCGTATGAAGGGCCACCCCAAGCATCTCCATCCGCCGTACCAGTGCATCCACCACAGAGGCAGCCTGACCGGATACCGGATAATAATAACCGTCTCTTGCCTGTGGAAGGATTCCCATCTCCCGGAATGTATCCAATGTCTCCCGATATGAAAAATGCTCCAATGCTTTCCGGATAAATTCCGGTTCTTCTCCCCGATAACATTCCGGCGATTGATGCTCATTGGTATAATTGCATTTTCCGTTTCCTGTCGCATATATCTTTTTGCCGGGCTGCGATAGCTGCTCCAAAACAAGAACCTTACAGCCCTCTCCTGCAGCCGTCACCGCCGCCATCATTCCCGATGCACCGGCACCGATCACGATCACTTCTTCCTGCATGTTTTTCTCCATTTCTTTTCTATCTGTCAACTGGAATAATTTTCCAATATGCCGTACAATTCTTCCTCATCCTTTACTTCAATGCCCTTTTTCAGCTGCTGCTTTTCTTTCCTGGAAAGTGAGGAAACCGCAATGCCCGTATGCTCATATACGGTTTTCATATCTCCATAATAGGCGATCACCTCTGTGCCATCTGAGATCAGATAATAACGAAATTTTACCTTTGACTGATCATAATTCTTACATATGGTCAGCCGCTCCGGCGAAAAGGAGATCAGACTGACACTCTGCAGACCATCCAAAAACTCCTTCGCTGACATGTTCTTTTTGTACTTGCTGCAATATTCCTGTGCCTGCTCCCTGTCACAACCCACCAGCTCCTCCGGCAATGTCTGATACTCCGTGACCGTCTCATCCGTCAATGCATTGTGACTCTGCACCTGATACACTGTACTATCCGATAATGTTTTGGAAACATTTTCTGTCTGTACCGATTCCCGGACACTTTTTTCCATCTGCTCCATGCGGTCTGCCATCCGGTTATCCACATATACCTGCACCTGCTCTCCCACACGGCTCTCATAGTCCTCCTGCATCTTTTCAAACTGATTCATGGCGGACTGATAACAGTAAAAATTGGCAAGGGCAAATAATGCAAGAAACACACAGCATACAGTAATATAGCGAAATACTTTTCCTTTCATACATAACCATTCCTTTCTGAATTTGTTATGTATTATTTCCGTATTCTGCCATGAATATTCTGTTGTTATTATATTCCCTCATCTACCAGCAGATCAGTTCCATCTGCCGCTGTAGTGGCAAGCTCATCACAGCGTTCATTCTGTGGATGTCCATTATGTCCTTTGACCCACTGAAAAGATACCTGATGCTTCTCCATTGCAGCCAGCAGACGTTTCCACAGATCTACATTTTTGACCGGCTCATTTTTTCCGCGTTTCCAGCCTTTTTTGATCCAGCCATCCAGCCAGTGCTCATTAAACGCCTTCACCACATACTGACTGTCCGAATATACCGTGATCTCACATGGTCTGTTTAATGCTTCCATCCCTGCGATCACTGCCATCATCTCCATTCGGTTATTGGTGGTCTTCTGATAGCCGGCCGAAAGCTCCTTGATATGCTCCTGCCCTTTGGAATCCACAAAAGACAAAATCGTTCCATAGCCTCCCGGTCCATCCGGATTTCCTCTGGCTGCTCCGTCTGTATACATTGTAATTTTCGTCATTTTAATCTGTCTTCCTTTCCTGTTACGGGATCACATTTTCCAGCTTCCGGTCTCCACAAAATTTTCCACACGTTCCTGCGCCCGCTGTACAATATGCTGGTCATACCCGATCATGTGCAAAAGCTTAATGGCATTCCTCGTCATAGCTTTGCCCTCCCGGAGACGGTAATCAAAGATCACATCATCCTCCTCTACCTGCTCCTCAAAATGATAATTATCATACTGCTCCTTCAAAAGCTCCGTAAGCTCAATATCATGAGTCGCCGCAAAGCAGAGTGCATTTTTCTGAGCCAATAAGCTTAAGATCTCCGTGGATGCCGCAATACGCTCCACTGTATTGGTGCCACGGAGTACCTCATCAATAAAACAAAGTACCGGCTCTCCCTCCTCCTTTGCCCGATCTACGATCCGCTTGAGGGATTTGATCTCTACCATATAATAACTCTCACTGCTCAGAATGTCATCCCGAAGTGCCATAGAAGAATAAACCCGGAAATAAACAGCTTCATAACGGTCTGCCAGCACAGTATGCACCGTCTGCGCCAAAATCGCATTGATCGCCACGGTTTTAATGAAGGTTGACTTTCCGGATGCATTAGAGCCTGTCAGCAAAACATTCCGGTGTGCATGGATCGTATTTTTGACCGGAGACTGCAAAAGAGGATGATAAATTTCATCTGCCTCCAGATAAAACGCTCTTCCTTCCGCCTGTTCCATTTTAGGGACACACCATTCCTGCATCATATCACGGTAAGAAGCAGTAGCAATCATACTGTCCAAAAATCCAACCGTCTCATAAATATCCATCAGATCCTTCTGCAGGCGCAGCACTTCTCGTGCCATCGACTGGAATTTGATAATATCAATATGTGTCAAAAGACGGACATAATCCATCAAGATATCGGTAATATTCCCTTCCATCCGGCCGCCGCCAACCACAAGCCAGCTTCCCCGGCAAAATTTTCGGAACTTCCCCTGTTTTTCCTTCATCCGGTCGAAATATGTCTGCAATTCCTTAATTTTCATAGCGGATACCGTCTCAGAAAAACGGATCATCCGCACAACAAATGCAAATAACCGATAAAACTGCTCCATCTGTGCTTTTCTTTTATAATATGTCACCATATTGACTGCTGCGATCACCGCTGTAGGCATGATCATCATATCCGGCACAAAAAAGCATGATATAACGCCCCCTATAAATGCCACAAACTGAATAATGGAAAAAATACCCGTTTCTTTTTTTAACAAATTGATCTTGTCCAGATAACCATAAACAGAAAAATTGCCCGACTTTCCAATCGTGGCAAACTCTTCCTGAAGCATATAACGTGCTTCCTCCTCTGTCTGGAAAAAGGAGATCAGCCGTTCCCTTTCCTCCAGCTCCTTCGGATCTGTCACAGGGCAACGCAACAGATAATATAAGTATTCCTGCCCCATTGCTGACTTCGTATGATTCATCTGCTGATATACCCGGTTCATATCCAGATCATTCCAGGTAATATCATCCACAAATACGGACGGCTCATGGTCTCGATAATACTCCTCAACTGCCTGAAGCTTTCCTGTACTGTATTCATCCTCAATAGGGCTTCCCCATTCCCGCAGAAGTCTCTCGCGCATTCGTTTTTTATAATTTTTCCGGTCTACATATAATTTTACTCCGACCAGCAACATGATCACAACGACACATAACACAATCTTCATTCCAACAACCCTTCCTGCATCTACAAGTCTTTCGCTATAAATATAATGTCAGAACACAAATATATTTTCGCCTTCGTGCACAGTTTAACAGAAAAAGACTGTTCTGACAAATTTTCTTGCAGAACAGTCTTATCACTTACAATAAATTATCCGATCACACGGCCAATCTTCACCGGTGTCCGGTAATATGCCGATGAAATCTTTATGCCGGTACGAGGGTTGCTTGCATGAATGATCTGGCCATTGCCAATATACATAGCTACATGGCTTACTCCGCCACTACCGTAGAAAAACAGGTCTCCCGGACGAACATCACCGGAACTGACTGTCTTTGTGGCTCCAGCCTGTGCAGCAGAAGTTCTCGGCAAAGAATATCCGAAATGCTCATAAATTCTCATGACAAATCCGGAGCAGTCGGTACCATTGGTCAGGCTTGTACCTCCCCAGACATATGGGTTACCAAGAAACTGCATTGCATAGCTTACCATATTGGTCAGATTGGAAGAGTCGGATGAATCTGAGGATGTCTTAGAGGCAAGTCCCGATTCATTAATAGATACCGCCCTGTCAAGATTAAAGGTAACCTTTACAAAATCTTTGCTGACAAAAGCCTTCTCATTATCAATGCTGATACACATCCAGTTTTCCAGATTATTGTACATTTCCTTTGTGTCAATATTTCTCAGATCAGATTTCTTACAATGTTTGGAAACATATTTCTTTAACCAGGTCTTTGTCAGGTCTCTCTTGTAAATATCATACTCATCCTCTTCGGAAATCTGATCATAAATCCCTGCATCCGTAGATGGAAGATAACGCACATTCAATGTCTCTGTATTTACAGAGATACGAAGATTAGCAATCTTCTTTGCAAGCTTCTCTGCCTGCTGGTCTTTTACCAGATAGCTTGCTTTCACATATCCCTTTACCTTACCGGATACGATTTTTGCCCAGCCTTTATTCACCTTATAAATATTGCAACCGGAATTTTTGGTCATCTTTCCTACGATCCTGGAACTCTCGCCCGGCTTATTTCTGACGTTCAGATAAGAATCTACCTTTGCCACACCAAGCCTGTCATATTTCAGATTGAGCTTTAAATGGCTGATCTCCTTTTTTTCTTTTTTGTCAGAAGACTTCTCTGTGCTCTCAAGAGTTGTGATAGCCGCTGCGCCTTTGGAGGTAAGCTGCTCTGCTGTTACTTCTGTCTCCTGCTGTGCCGTTTCTTCCTTTTCCTGCTCTGCAAGAACCGCATCACTGTACTTGTCCAGACTAAGATTAATACCGGCCATAGGCTTCTCTGTTGCCACAGTGCCTGCATGGATCCTGGCCGTTCCTGCTATCATCACGATGGCTGCCACTGCTGCCGCAATCCATTTTATATTCTTTCGATACATACGAATCCTCATTTCTATTAAAGAATATTACATATTCAAGTCAAATGTTACATATATATTACAAAAGAATTTAATGCTAAGATCGCAGAAGTATGTAAGGAAAAGCATTCTGGATATACAACGGTTTATAGACAATTCAATACACCTTGGTATGCTGTAAAAAAATTTGGTAAATCATCTCATACTGGCAATAATGTTCGTCAAGAAAAAATCTATAAGATGATTTCTCAACTGAAGTGGCAAATATTAATGGAAATTCGCAAGACATATTCCGTTCGCTTTTGGGACGACGGAATATTTACACCGACATTTGAAACATATTCAACCAATATCCGTCCCAGTAATGAGCGTCGCAATTTAGAGTTTTGGGATAGTATCTCGTTTGACAGAGTTGCCGACTATGCACCAACGTATAACGCCTGCGTATGCTGGGATTATAAGCATGGAGAAAATGAAGGGATACGTTTATCTGCTTTCTGCGGCGGAAATTACTCCAGAGACGATCATTTGCCGGAGATAGCCCACCATGATATCTCGGATATATATGGGGTTTATTTAACTGCGGCTACATTGGAATATGTTGCAGATAGAGACATTGCGATCTGCAATAAAAAAATCAGCAAAGTGAATAGAAAAACTAAAACATCCTCTGTTCTAAAAGTCAGAGTTGCAGTTGAACGAAAGCTATATTATTGCTATCGCTTTATTTCAGAATTCTCAGGTAAGTCTATAGATCGCGATGACGTCAAAGCCTTTAGACATCAGTTTTATAAACAAATTCTGAATGCAGTCTTGCACCAGATCCTGATTGGCAGAAAGTCTGCAGAATCAAAGAAACAAAAGTGCAAATCGATAATATCCTAAAGCTATTGAATGATGCGGCTGAATACAGAAGCAGTGAATCAAACATAAAACTGCAGTGGATCATGATGATCGTAACTATTCTGTCTTTGTTCGTTGCATTGTACAGTATTAAAAATGGTGATGTTATAAATGAGATCAAAAATTTAATTGAGTGGATAAAAACACATAGCGGGTTAAAGGAATCTAACCTGTAGATCTCACAAATTA
>ERZ824598.1338-NODE-1338-length-31914-cov-21.737625_pt1 | contig 31914 bp, 20 predicted proteins | sample MGYA00519934_ERZ824598 | MGnify/ENA primary metagenome ERZ824598 (study PRJEB31778, sample SAMEA3449177) | human gut metagenome | biome: human gut; feature: human-associated habitat; material: faeces | place: United Kingdom | collected 2010/2012 ...
TTGCATCATCACTCCTATGGCTGACTGTTTCAGACACACTTTTTGAAACAGTATCCATATATCTGATGAGTTCTGCGGTCAGTAAGTTTGACTGTTTAATTGAATACTGTGATGTTAGGGTGTGCTGATAATCTTTTGAAATTTTTCAGTGAGCTTGCAGAAGCACCGTGTAAATGTGTTGATTCTTGCTTGCTTATTTGTGTGATTAAAGAAATAACTACTTTTCTATGTGGTGGTGATGTGGGCAATTCATTGGGACTGCTTTATAATTGTGTTTCTATTTGAACCCCAATATATCATTAGGAAAGTGGGCATTTTTTTGTCTGAAATATACAGTTTTTACGGTAAAATTTATAAAATGCGCCACATTATGGACATATAATCGCAAATCGGTCATTAGAGATTTTTACTGACAAAATGTAAGTAAACAGTTGCTGTTATAAGTAAATGTATGGTTTATTGATTGTTCCTTTTGCTGTAAATACGGCAAGTTTCAGACAATAAGAAAGTGATTTCTTCTAATGACCGATTTGTGATAATTGTAGTTGGTAACTTTATGTTTGTACGAGAAAATCTCTAATGACCATTTTGATTTTATTTTAATGTGTGAACTTTAGCATTTGTGGTTTTGTAGTAGGGCAAGATTGTTGATAGGATGAAATCGTATATATTTGAGTATATCATTACTTGAACCGATTGGACTTTATATATATGAGGTGCAGGATTGATGGGGGATTTTTGTTATGTATATAATACGATTGTATGCGATTTTTTTGTAAGTTTGCATTTGGTTAAAAATATTCAAAGCGTGTATTATGTATAGAAAAATTGATTGTTTCATACCTTTTTGCAACGAAAACATAACCAACGAGGTTGCAAGCCAGTTGGCTTCTTGTGTTTTTGTCAGAAATATATTTGTTCTCTGCAAGGAACACGTTGATGTTGGCGGGTGCATCAGCTTAGAAGTTTCTGATTTCAGCAGTACAGAAACATTACGCAAGATTTCAAGTAATGTCATGTCTGACTACGCGCTTATTTGTACAGACATGTGCAGATTTGAATTTGGTTATAAGGTTATCGATAGAATGATAAGCGTGGGGGTTGATGTATGCGCTGACTGGTTGTATTCCGACCGACATATCAAGAATGGTTCTAAGCTCGAAGATGTTGTAACGGCCGACTATCAATATGGTAGTTTAAGAGATGATTTTGATTTCGGTCCACTTCTGATTGTAAGCAAGAAGTCGTTGAAATCATATTGCAAGCAGGTTGACAGCAACTACAAATATGCTGGATTATACGATTTCAGATTATTTGTTTCGCGGAGCGAAAACAGAAACAGTATTTTCCATATCAATGAATTTTTGTATACAGTAGATAAGAATGATGGCGTATGCGATTGTGAGCAGCAGTTTGCTTACGTCGATCCAAAGAACAGAGATGTTCAGATTGAGATGGAGCAGGTATGCACAGAACATCTCAAGGCAATAGGAGCATATATACCCGCAGACAGTGTTACTGAAGTTGCTCTGCAAAGAGGATATTTCCCATGCGAAGCGTCAGTCATTATTCCTGTAAAAGATAGAGTCCGCACGATTGCTGATGCTTTGAAATCAGCTTTGAGCCAGAAAACTAATTTTGAATATAATGTCATTGTTGTTGACAACCATTCTACAGACGGAACAACAGAAATAATCGATAAATTCACTTCAGACAATAGATGCATACATATAATTCCTGAACGTTACGATTTGGGAATAGGTGGATGCTGGAATCAGGCCGTGTCCGACAGCAGATGCGGTAGATTTGCTGTGCAGTTGGACAGTGATGATATCTATAGCGATGAGAACACATTGCAGAAAATCGTGGATAAGTTCTACGAAGAGAAATGCGCAATGGTTGTCGGATCTTATAGAATTACAGACTTTGATTTGAATACAATTCCGCCTGGAATAATTGATCATAGAGAGTGGAGTGACGAGAACGGACGCAATAATGCTCTTAGAATCAATGGATTCGGCGCTCCTCGTGCTTTCTTTACTTTACTTTTGCGCCATTTCTGTGTCCCTAACACCAGCTATGGAGAAGACTATGCCTTAGGCTTGATGTTCTCACGTAAATATAAGGTTGGACGCATCTATGACGTTCTCTATATATGCAGGCGATGGGGAGGAAATTCAGATGCTTCGCTCTCATACGATAAGATTCTGCGCAACAATATATACAAGGATTCTGTAAGAACAATGGAAATCCTTGCTCGTCAAGAAATGGCACGTTTCTGGAATAAGGAACTTCGTGATACTGATGTCGATACTTTCTATTCCGAGCAGTTGGAGCTGTGGCCAAATGCAAGAGCCAGGTACGAAGAACTCAAATCAGTCGACATCAAGCATTTCGATTACGGCGATTTCAGACTTGACGTTCAGAACAACAAGGCACGAATATCATCTACCGGTGCAAAGGTCGACAAGAAGTCCATAATGGAGCGTCCTTGTTTCCTTTGCGACATCAATCAGCCAATAGAGCAGGTAAGAATGCCGCTTGAAGGAAAGTACCTTCTTTTGGTGAATCCTTATCCAATCTTGCCGGAACATTTTACAATACCATTGTGCAGACACACACCGCAAGAAATACTACCTTATTATAAGGACATGATGAGGATTACCCAGAACCTTGATAAGAAAATTGTCTTCTATAACGGTCCTTATTGCGGAGCATCAGCACCGGATCACATGCACTTCCAGGCCGGGTCGCGTGGCGTAGTACCTTTGGAGCGCGATTGGGACGAGTTGTACCGCGGATTGCGTTCAAGAATTTACCCTGTGAGCGACGACGAATTCATGGAAGCAATAAGCATGGAGCCTGTTGCCGATGATACCGGAATATTCGTTCTGCGCAACTACGTCTGTCCAGGACTCATAATTGTTACTCGAACTCCTGAGGCAAGCGAGATGCTTTTCAAGAAGATATACAAGTCCATGCCTATCTTGGAAGGCGAGATAGAGCCGCGTATGAATATTCTGGCCTGGACGATGAACTGCAGGAATGACGGAACTCCGCGCATTGTTTCGGTTATAATTCCTCGAACAAAGCACCGCCCAGACTGCTACAACAAGGAGGGCGACGAGCAGATAATTGTCAGTCCAGGAGCGCTCGATGTCGGCGGTATGATAATACTGCCTCGCGAAGAGGACTACAACAAGGTTGATGAAAAGGTTGCCGAAAGCATTTTGAAAGAAGTAACCTATTCCATGGACATGGAACATGAACTTATAAACACATTGAAGGGAAGCAGTATCTGATACTGCTTTGCTTCTTTTTTACACGAGATTTTTATTACAAATATGGGCAATATACCAGAAGTGAGCGTCGGCATAGTCAGTGCCGATAAGATTGTTTTTTCTTTGAATTCCGTTTTTTCTGCCAAAGGAGAAACGGTTGAGGGCATACAGACAGTTGAGTACAGCGAAGGAGGCATAAGATGGAACGGAAATCTTTATCAGGACCTGACGTTTCATCCTCAGAAAAGCGATGCTTCATTTACGCTGTTCGAGGTTACTATCGGTGTCAATTTCCATTGGGAAAGAAAAGAGAATCAAGTCTTCACTGGTTGTTTGAGCTTCATTGTCTATGACGGACGCCTTTGCGCCATAAACCTTCTTCCCGTCGAAGACTATCTGGTCAGTGTCATATCGTCCGAGATGAGCGCAAAGGCCTCATTGAATTTTCTTAAAGCCCATGCCGTAATTTCCCGAAGCTGGTTGCTTGCTCAGATAGACAAAAGGAAGAATCTGCAGAACAAGCCCGGCGATGCCTTTTTCTCTGTAAGAAAAAGCGATACTCAGATCATCAGATGGTATGACAGAGAAGACCATACAGAATTCGACGTATGTGCCGACGACCATTGCCAGCGATATCAGGGCATAACCAGAGCCGTATGCGAAACGGCCTCGGAAGCAGTCAGAGCTACGCAGGGTATGGTGCTTATGCACGATTCTGAAATATGCGATGCCCGCTTTTCAAAGTGTTGCGGAGGAGTTACAGAAGAATACTCCACATGCTGGGAAGACATCGACAAGCCGTATCTTAAGTCCATTGCCGACAAATCCCACGATTCCGAAATCATCCCCGACCTGTCGGACGAAAATCAGGTCCGCGAATGGATAATGTCGTCGCCTGAAGCATTCTGCAACACCGATAATGAAGAAGTTCTTTCGCAGGTCCTGAACAATTATGATCAGGAAACCGAGAATTTCTATCGTTGGACAGTCGAATACACCCAGTCTGAACTTTCCGAACTTTTGAAGAACAATCTCAAGATGGATTTCGGAGAGATCGTCGACCTTATACCTCTTAAGCGTGGAAAGTCCGGCCGAATAAGCGTTTTGAGAATTGTAGGTACAGAACGTACTTTCGAAATCGGAAAAGAACTAGAGATACGCCGCGTGCTTTCCGACAGCCATCTGCTCAGTTCTGCATTCGTTGTCGACCGCACATTCTCCGGCCCTGGTGCAGTTCCGTCTGCTTTTGTGCTCCATGGTGCCGGTTGGGGCCACGGAGTAGGCCTTTGCCAGATAGGAGCAGCCGTAATGGGCGAGAAAGGCATTGATTACAAAGCCATTCTGATGCACTACTATCGAGGTGCCGAGCTTAAAAAGCTGTATTGATAAACCATTTAGTTCTTGATTATATAAAATCTGCAGGAGTGAAGCGTATTAGTCCATGGATATGGATTCCTGGTTTATTTTGTGCACAAGGGATTCCGACAGCCATTTTCACATTTGTTTCGTTGCTTATGTTTATCCGTTTCGATGTGGGATACTCATTGGCAACGGTTTTCATGTCGATGCTGTTCGTTCCCTCAGTCCTCAAGTCGTTCTTCAGGAGCCGCATCCGTCTCATCCGCAACTACAAGTTGAGCATAAACATTGTCGAAGGTCTTATATTTGTGACCCTCTGTGCAATGGCCTTGTCCACACATTCGCATAACGCCAGTCCCGAAAGTCTTTTTATATGGATGTTCCTTATATCCATGCTCTGTTCGTGGCATGAGCTTCTTGCCCGCATGTATTATGAGAAGACGCTGAATCTGCGCGACAGGATATATTTCTATAAGGTCAAGACCTTTGCAACCTTGTCAACTCTCATTCTGACCTACGGAGTCATAATCATCCTTGTCGGTTTTCTTGAAATCTTTTTCCGCAACATCCCCCATGCCTGGTCCATGGCGTGCTATATTATGGCAGGTGTGTTTCTCCTGTTCTTTCTTGTAAACATATTTCTGCCTCCCCGCAGGCCTTTGCATCTTGGTATCTCTGCTTCCGAGTCGAGCCTCTACGGTTCCGTCAAGACCGATGCCCGCATACTCGACCGCATGATGCGCCGCAAGTACAGCATGCGGACATTCTTTTTCATGTTCATCCTCATGCTCCCTCAAGCACTGATGTTCAACACCCGTGTTTTTTTCCTGCTGGCATCTTCCGACGACGGCGGGCTGGGCTGTTCCATCCAGGACATCGGTTTCGCCCAGGGAACAGTCGGCGTCATCGGCTTTTCAGCCGGCATTCTGCTCGGACGCATGCTTCTGCGCCGTTACGGAGCATTCCGCACATTCTGGCCGATGGTCATCGCCGTCGGTTTGTCGCCCCTGCTGTATCTTATAATGACACTTCACAATCCAGAAACTCTCGGCCAACTCAGCGTAATGACCTTCCTTGCGCAGTTCCTCTTCGGTTTCGGACTCAACATATCCATTATGTTTGTGGCCTACATATCCGACGACCGCTACCAGAGCACCATAAACTACCTTTACATACCTTTTGTTGCCGCGTCGATGATAGTACCGATGATGCTTTCCGGCTGGTTGGTCACAGTTATGGGTTTCACCCGTTTCTTCCTGCTCAATGCCCTCTGTGCACCGTTGGCATGGGTTATCTTCGCCGTGACAGGAGCGCGTCATTGCTATGTGAGAAAAATACGTTGAACGAATAATTCATTTTGAATTCCTATGAAAAACAATAAACCATACAAATGGGTGCCGTCTTTATATTTTGCCGAAGCACTCCCGTACGTGGCGGTAATGACAATTTCCGTCACCATGTATAAGAAGATGGGCATGTCGAACACCGACCTCGCCCTTTACACCAGCTGGCTCTACCTCCCTTGGGTCATAAAGCCCCTCTGGAGTCCTTTCGTCGATGCCGTCAAGACCAAGCGCTGGTGGATACTCGCCATGCAGTTTCTTGTAGGCCTGGGCTTTGCCGGAATAGCCTTCACCATTCCTGCTTCCTTCTGGATACAGGCCACACTGGCCTTCTTCTGGCTCATAGCCTTCTGCAGTGCCACCCACGACATCGCCGCCGACGGCTTTTACATCCTGGCACTCGACAGCCACGACCAGGCCATGTATGTCGGCATACGCAGCACGTTCTACCGCATAGCCACTATTTTCGGTCAGGGCGCCCTCGTCATGCTTGCCGGCTGGCTTGAACTTTCGTCAGGATTCGGAAGTTTCTGGTCAGGTGGAAACGGCGTTTCCGGCAATATACCTTTTTCCTGGGCCGCCACGTTCCTTGTCATGGCCATCCTTTTCCTTTGCATGAACCTCTACCACCGTTTCGCCCTTCCTAAGGTCGAAAACGTTCATGCCTCCGTAAAACCAGATGTACGTTCTCAGCTGGGCGAGTTTGTCCGCACCCTGAAGATTTTCTTCAGCAAACCGCAGATCGTCCCCGCCTTGCTCTTCATGCTGCTCTTCCGTTTTCCCGAGGCTCAGCTTGTCAAGATTGTCAACCCCTTCATGCTCGACAGCATAGAGAATGGCGGTCTCGGCCTTTCCACCAAGCAGGTTGGTTTCGTCTACGGCACTATAGGCATTCTCGGTCTCACCCTCGGCGGACTGCTCGGCGGTTTCCTCGTGGCCCGCGGAGGACTGAAGAAATGGTTGTGGCCCATGGTGCTGAGCATTTCTGTTCCCGACCTTGTCTACGTATATCTCAGCTGCACACAGAATGCCGACATGTTTGTCGTCAATTCCTGCGTCTTCATCGAGCAGTTCGGCTACGGCTTCGGTTTCACAGCCTATATGCTCTACCTCATATACTTTGCCCGTGGCGAAAAGAGTACTGCCGTCTACGCCATCTGCACCGCGTTCATGGCGCTCGGCATGATGCTTCCGGGCATGATGGCCGGTTGGCTCACCGACCTCATCGGCTATTCCAACTTCTTTGTGTGGGTAGTGTTCAGCTGCATCATAACCTTTGTCGTTTCCGCCATGCTGAAGATTGACCCGTCTTTCGGAAAGAAGGACTATGAAGAGAAAACACATGAATGACATACACATATAAATGACCTGAAAGTTCAGTACTGATAGCATGATAAACATAACAAACCAGAACCAAACATGAACAACCTTATGCGATTGACCTGCTGTGCTGCATTGCTCTGCAGCACCGTAGCAGGCACGGCACAGCAGGTTTCTGCTGTGTGGAATCCCGACAAGGGAAAAACATACGTCAACCCTGTCATAAATGCAGACTATTCCGACCCCGATGTCTGTCGTGTAGGAAACGACTACTACATGACCTCGTCATCCTTCAACTGTTTCCCCGGATTGCAGATTCTGCATTCCACCGACCTTGTCAATTGGGAAATCGTCGGTGCCGCGCTCGAAGACTATCCCGGCGACGAGTGGGCCGAGTCCGTACAGCACGGCAAGGCCGTGTGGGCACCCGCCATACGCCACCACAACGGCGAGTTCTACATCTATTGCGGCGACCCCGACCGTGGCATCTTCATGGTCAAGGCCAAGGATGTGCGCGGTCCCTGGAGCAAGCCCGTATGGGTTATGGAAGGCAAGGGATTCATCGACCCGTGTCCGCTGTGGGACGACGACGGCCGTGCCTACCTTTCCCACGGATGTGCCGGCAGCCGTGCAGGCAACAAGAGCGTGCTCTTCGTGGCACCCATGTCGCCCGACGGAACCGCAGTCCTTTCCCGTAGCCGTATCGTTTACGACGGCCACGTGACGCAGCCCACCATCGAAGGCACCAAGTTCTACAAGCGCAACGGCTACTACTATATCTTCTCTCCGGCCGGAGGTGTACCCACAGGCTGGCAGGTCGTTCTGCGCTCAAAATCGCCTTTCGGCCCATACGAGGAACGGGTGGTCATGGCACAAGGCAAATCGCCTGTCAACGGCCCTCATCAGGGAGCCTGGGTGCACACACAGAACGGCGAGGACTGGTTCCTCCATTTTCAGGACAAGGCCGCATACGGACGTGTAGTCCATCTTCAGCCTATGACGTGGCACGACGACTGGCCCGTAATCGGTATTGACAAGGACGGCGATGGAGTGGGCGACCCCGTTATGGAATACGCAAAACCCGACCTGCCGTCGTCCGGCAATTTCCAGCCTTCCGAGAGCGACGATTTCACATCGCCGTCCATCGGACTCCAGTGGCAGTGGCACGGCATTCCGTCTCCCTACTGGAGCTATCAGAATTCCGCCGAAGGCTACCTCCGTCTCTATTCCGTTCAGAACCGTCCCAACTACCGCAATCTCTCCGACTGTCCAAATCTGCTCCTGCAGAAGTTCCCGGCCGAAGACTTTACGGCTACGGCACACGTGAAGTTTGTGTCCGAACCGAAACTCGATTGCGAGAGTGCCGGTTTCATGGTCATGGGGCTCGACTATACAGCCTTGCGCATTGAGGATACAGGCCACGGCATCTGTCTGAAACGTGTCACCTGCACCGATGCGCTCGACGGCACACGCGAAACTGTTGAAGACAGCGTAATGCTCGACGCCGAGGCCCTTCCGCGTGCATATTCCGAGAAATATTTTGCACCGAAGATGGAGAAAACAGAGTTTATGACCCTCTACAGCACAGAACTCTGGATGCGTCTGAAAGTCGAGGGACGCCCGTTGCCCAACGGCCTCAAGTCCGTCCACTGCCGTATGTACTACAGCACCGACGGAAAGAAGTTCAAGGCACTCGGCCGTGAGTTTACCGCCCAGCCAGGCAAATGGATTGGTGCAAAAATGGGATTCTTCAGTACGCGCACCCAGCTCAACAATGATTCCGGTTGGCTTCAGGTCGAAGATTTCGTAGTCGGCAAATAACTTTCAGAGCTGTAAAGACATTTATTAAGAATATACTTGGGGAACGAGCTTTTTTGTGGAGCTTGTTCCCTTTTTTTCGTTTTGCTCTGGCCTACGTCAGCCCGTATGCTTAACATCCGCATCATTTCCGAGCCCTTGCGGCAACAATTCCGAGCGCCCGCAGTATTCGTTTCGAGCGCCCGTAGTTTTGAGCGCAAGCGTCCGCAGAATGTTGATGCACTTTGTGTGGACAGATGCCGTTTCTTGTTAGAACAGATTTTATGTACAGTTGCGGTGGAAAAGTGCATATAGCAATGTCTGCAGTTCAATATAGGGCGGATTTTCTTTCATTCCGTCAATTTTTGAATAACAAAATTGCATATCTTTTAAATATTTGTTGATTTATATTTGTTTTCCTTTATTTTTGTGAGCGTTGAACCTTTAAATCTATCAGAATTTGGCCCTATATGACAAAACAGAAACAGGCCGTATCTTTTCTATGTCTGAAGGCATTAAGCATACAAGCGCCATATCTCCATTCCTGATGGAGAGTTCAGGTGTGCGCTCAGGCATCATGCTTGTTTCTCACAGACTTATGCGTCGAAATGTGGCCCAAAATTTGGATTTGTCCGGATTTAGTTTACACACACTTTAATACCTTTCTATATAATTTCTTTTGTCGATCGTGGTTTCCTTGTGAAATCTCGGTCCGTATTGCCATGCTTCATCAGTCAGCCGAAGCGTGGCCTCATTCTGCTGTGCCATAATCCTGCCATGTGCCGGTACGTGGACTGCTTGTAGGGATTTATTGAAACAATATGAAAAACCGTGAATAGAACAACGACACGCCTCGGTATAGCTTAAAATAGTTTGGCTTTACCGTGGAGGTGAGTTCTTTGAAAGATTGTATTGAAAACAGAATGATTATTGCATGGAATAGGCTAAATTTGTGTCTGTAACCCAAAGAAAAAGAATACTATGGCAAAGAAATCGTCTCTCCAGGTGAAAGGAACTCTCATAAGGACCTTGCATCAAAATGGAATTGACTATATCTGTATTACAGACATCGCACGACAGAAAAATCAGGCAGAACCTAAAGATGTTGTGAAGAACTGGATGCGTCTGAAAAACACACTGGAATATCTTGGGTTGTGGGAGCAATTGAATAACCCTATGTTTAAAGGGGTCGAATTCGACCCCCTTCTAATAGAAGCAGGCAGCAATGCTTTCACTATGAGTCCTTCGAGATGGGTGGAATTGACTGGAGCTATTGGTATCTTGTCGAAGTCCGGTGCTGGAGTAAACGAACTGATATGTCTCTCGAATATGGAGAGTCTGAATGCTGTTTTTATCAACGAAGGATTGCCGCAACGTGAGAGGCTTATAAAGTTGAACCAGATAGCAATTCAGCAGATGCGCATTTTGGAAGACACAAACAGAAAGTTGCTGAAATAATCATTCACTTCTTTACATTCTTTCGTTCAGAACGCTTGTAAGTTATAGGAAACAATAAACTTAGAAGCGATATGAACCAACTGAAACATTTTATATGTCCAATCTCAGCCGCGCTGCTACTTGCCACGGCTGCCTGCACGAAGGACGAACTGGCGGACGGCAACCGTCTGCCCGAAGGACAATACCCCCTTGAGATAGCCCGCATCACCCTCGGCGTGGAGGGCGGCGAGGCGCAGCCCTGGGGCACACCGCAGACGCGCGTCAGCGAGATTGCGGACGGCAACAGCAGCAAGTTTGACGCGGACGACAAGTTCGCCGTACAGATAGACGGCAAGGAAGAGGTCGGCACCTACACCGTGCAGGACAACAACACCGTCAAAGCCGAAACACCCCTGTACTGGAGCGACACCGGCGAACACACCGTCACCGCCTGGTACCTCGCAAAGAGTGGCACCATCGATCTCGGCAACCAGAGCCAAAGTCTTGCCTACCTGCTGTACGCCACGGGCACGGGAGACTACCAGACACCCGTCACGCTGACCTTTGCCCACCAGCTGGCCAAGGTGCGCGTCACGCCCACCGGCGATGCACTCGGCGAAGTGCAGAGCCTCCAGCTCTATACCTACACACAGTGTACTTATGAAAAAGGCAAGGCCGGACAAGGCTCGCAAGAGGGCTGGATAGAGATGAAGAAGTGCGAATATACCGAAAACGGCGCAACCATCACTTGCTGGGAGGCGAACGTGGTGCCCGGTTACACAATAACCAAGCTGCAGGCAAACGGCACCGAGGAACGCAACCTCTCTGCTGCCATCACCCCTGAGGCAGGCAAGTTCTACAACATCACGCTGGATAAGAACAAGGGATATACCGACGACGGACAGGGCAACTACACCGTGACTACTGCCGATGGTCTGATGAACGTAGCCGAATTAGTGAACGGAGGTAAGACCGACATTAACATTACCCTTGACACAGACCTCGACCTCACAGGCAAAGAGTGGACGCCGATAGGAAATTATGAAAAACAATACACCGGCACCTTTGACGGCAACGGCAAGACCATCACGGGGCTGACCTTTAACCAACCGGAAACCAACAATGTAGGACTTATTGGCAATCTTGGTGAGAATGGTATGGTGCAGGATGTAAAACTGGATAAGGTTAATATAAAAGCGAACAATAATGTCGGCGGAATAGTAGGTACCAATAAGGGAGGCTCCATTATTGGTTGTTCGGTGTCGGGAGGCATCAGCGGTGTCCGACAGGTAGGTGGCGTGATGGGATGGTTCACAGGAAATGGTATAGCTACGGCCTGCTACCATGTGGGTAGCGTCAGCGGCTCCGAGTATGTTGGAGGTGTGGCGGGAAATAGCTCTTATGGTTCACTAACTGCCTGTTACCATGTGGGAAACGTCACTGGCTCTCAGTATGTGGGCGGCGTGACAGGAATTGCGACTGGCAGTTTAGCTAAAGTCATAGCCTGCTACTGGAATGGTTATGACGGCAATGGCATCGGCCTTGGCAGAGGCGAAGCTACGCAGGTGGACGGCACGACCGTTACCTGGAAGACGGCCGTTGATGCCATGAACGCCGCCCTGCAGAATGCAGGTTCAGAGTGGCGTTACGAACTCACTGGAGAATTGCCTACCTTGAAAAAATAGTAAACCGTCGGGCGGGAAAAATTCCGCCCGAAACGGAAGACAACTGAAGTATAACCCAAAAAGAAAAGAACTCCCATTCCGGGCGGGAGTATTGTGCCCGGTAACATCATACAGACACCGCAGCCCGCTACCGCAAGGTCAGTGGGCTGCACTTTAATAAGGAGAAAAGAATAATATAAAAAATGAGGTATACCGCATGAAACAGAAAACAATAGCAACCAGACACCTGCGCACCAAGATAGCGGGAAAGACCACATAAGGCTTGTACATGGACTGAGTAACGGAATGATAAGAAAATACGTCGCAACATGGATATCTGCAGAAAAATACCCACCTTTGCAGAAGTTTTTATAAAGACCGATTTCGGCATCGGAAGTTAAAGCAAATTCTATGTTGTGAGGAATGAGCAACAGAGCGCTTCATCAAAGAGGCGGACAGGGCTTATCAAGGCAAGAGAACGACTGATTCTGCAAACATGTCAGGATGGCTTGTGCCATATCTGCGCTATTTCAAAAAAAGAGTATAATGAAAAAGATTTTAGTTTTGTGGATGCTTTTATGCATCTTTGCTTTAGGGGCTAATGCCCAGTTGTTATGGAAAGTTTCAGGCAAAGGTCTGAATAAGGCATCTTATGTTTTAGGAACTCATCATTTGGCTCCTTTATCGATATTGGACAGTATATCTGGTTTGAAGCAAGCCATGAACGATGTGGAACAGGTCTGTGGTGAAGTTGTGATGGAAGAAATGAAAGCGCCTGCAACATTGATGAAGATGCAGCAAGCTGCCATTTTGCCTGGCGACACAACTTTGCATACGTTATTCACAGCTGCACAGTATGACAGCTTGGCCGCAAAGGTAAAGGAACTTATGGGAGTAGACTTAAATATGTTCGATAAGATGAAGCCTGCCTTGCTTTCTACGCAGTTGGGTGTTCTCATTGCCATGAAATCAGTTCCGGGCTTTAATCCGCAGCAACAGCTTGACGAATGGTGTCAGGCCGAGGCCAAGAAACTTGGCAAGGCCGTTACCTGTTTAGAAACTGTGGATTTTCAGATGGGCGTTTTGTTCGATTCGCAAAGCCTGAAGCGCCAGGCAGAGCAGCTGCTCGCAACGGTGAACAATTTGGATTGTGTGGAAAAGCAGACAAATGAAGTGACAGTTGCCTATATGACTCAGGATTTGGATAAATTGGAAAGGGCCATGAACGAGAAGTTCGGCAATGCCTTGGATGCTCTTCCTGAAGAAGAGGATGCCTTGGTATATAACCGCAATACACGTTGGGCAGAAAGTATGCCAGGTATCATGAGCGGCAAACCCACACTTTTTGTTGTTGGATGCGGACATCTTGTTGGCGACAAAGGTGTTTTAAATCTGCTCAAAAAACAGGGATATACGGTTGAGGCTGTGAAGTAGAGGAATCGAAAAATATGAAATAGTGCTTGCGAAGCATATAATAAAAACGGCAGAGAGTTTGGTTGACTTCTCCGCCGTTTTTCGCATTCTGAACGATGAAAGCGAAAATGATGTAATATATGAATATGCTGGTGTAGAAATGGTGGTGATTGCATCTTTGTATAATTAGACGGAAAAATGCTATTATTCCGATATTTTTAGTATTTTCGCTACTGAAACTATTGTACATCAATGGTGTGGTGCTCTGACTATGCATCACATGTTCTAACAGGCTGATGCCTTGTGACGTCAGGATGGACAAGTTAATATTTGCGCATAGCACGAACTAATTTGTATTTTTATGAATTTTGAACAACTCTGTTTCACCACGTTCTGTGTGGGTAGTTTGGCTGATGCATTGAACATGAGTGCTGGTAAGGTATATGGCATGTTGCGTTCATCAGGAATTCTTTCTGGGTATCTGCTTCCCGGATATGATGTGCTTCATACGTTCAGTAAAGAATATATTGTGGAAGACTTGATTTCTTACATGAAGGAGAAAGGAGTGTTGGAATGAGACTTTATCATGCTTCAGTCGGTGTTGGTGCAGAAGAAATAAAACTGGAAGGAGGAGGACATGTTGGCTGATAAAGCAGTTTTGCAAATGAAGTATGCGCGTATTGTCCGTTTGTTTGCTGATAAGCTGCAGATTTCATACGATGATGCGCTTGCTTTTTTTTATGATTCCGATACCTATAGACTTATAAGTAACGGAGTGGCAGACATGCACTGTCTCAGTGATGAATATCTCAGTGATGAATTATTGATGGAATGGAATGAGCAGGGTGTAGATAAACATTAAGGTTTATATGAAATATTGTTTGTGAAACATATAATAAAAACGGCAGAGAGTTTGGTAGACTTCTCCGCCGTTTTATTATGAGTTTCCTTTTTGAAAAAGAATCTATTGATTTGTATATAAATCTGAAAAACTGATTAATAGATTATTCCTAGTCCTGAAATAATTTTACCTTTGCGTATATACATTAAAAACCCGGATTCATCACCAGTAACTAGAAGCTGGGAGAGGAACGACCGGGACTGCAATTTACATCGACAAAGTTTTAATCGTTCAATTTTACTTCCTTTGGATATTGCATTGTACAGCAGTGGAGAGAACCGTGCTGGAAGACCAGTGGTGTGCAGTCGATGCCGATGATTTCTTTGTCTGGGAAAACATCCTGCAAGATGGTGCGAACGGTGTTGTCGCACTCCGGCTGTCTGTATGTTGGGAAGAGGACTGCCGTGTTCATTATCAGGAAGTTGGCATACGTTGCTGGAAGTCTGTAACCGCTTTCGTCGTAGATGGGGTCGCAGAGCGGTAGCGCTGCTGTCTTGTATGGCTTGCCGTCGGCGGTCAGGAAACTTTTAATTTCGTTCTCCATTTCTTTCAGCGGTGTGTAGTGCTCGTCAGATGAATCATTGCATGACTGATAGACGATTGTGTCGTTGGGGCAAAGGCGGGCAAGTGTGTCGATATGACCATCGGTGTCGTCGCCCTTGATCCATCCGTGTTCAAGCCAGAGTACCCTTTCTGCATTGAAGGCTTTTTTGAGATATTCTTCTATTTCGCCTTTATCTTTGCCTTCGTTGCGGTTGGGAGCCAGAAGGCATGAAGAGGTGGTGAGGAGAGTGCCGCGTCCGTCGCTTTCGATGGAGCCTCCTTCGAAGACAAAGTCGAGACGGCTTTCGTAGTGTCCGCTGACGATGCCTTTCTGATGCATTCGGCGGTTTATCATGTTGTCGTGGCACGATGCAAACTTCAGTCCCCATCCGTTGAACTGGAAGTCCATGAGCAGAGGAGTGCTGTCGGCTTCGAGGCATGTGATGAAGGCGTGGTCGCGTGCCCATGTGTCGTTGGTCGGACATGTGAAGAAACTTATGTTTCTCATCATGTAGGGTGTTACTCTGTCCGAATCTTTTATCTTTCCGTCGAGTCCGCTTTCCAGCTGATGTCTGACAAGGTCTGTGTCGGGAGCAACAATCAGGAGCTTCTCTCTCTTGCTGATTTCTCTTGCCATGTTGTAGTAGCAGATGAGAGCCTCGTCGAGCATGTATGCCCAGTCGGTTTCTTCATGAGGCCATGTGAGCTGCACGAAAGCCTGCGGATACCACTCAGCCGGCAGATATCTTTTGTTTGCTGATTCCATAGGATGCGTGTGTTTTGTTTTGGACTTGAGTTTCTTACTGGTTGTTCTGTTTTTTCAGCAGGTCGGGGCGGAGACGCTTGGTTCTCTCAAGAGACTGCTGGAGTTCCCACTCCTTGATTTTTGCCTCGTGGCCTGACAGAAGGACATCAGGTACCTTCCAGCCTTTGTAGTCAGCCGGTCGTGTGTAGACGGGCGCAGCAAGCAGATTGTCCTGGAAAGAGTCGGAGAGTGCGCTCTGCTCGTCGCCGATGACGCCTGGCACAAGGCGTGTGATGGCATCGGCCATACATGCTGCGGCAAGTTCGCCTCCGGTGAGTACAAAGTCGCCTATGCTGACTTCTTTTGTGATGAGGTGCTCGCGTATTCTGTAGTCTATGCCTTTGTAGTGTCCGCAGAGGATTATTATGTTCTCTTTCATGGACAGCTCGTTTGCCATGGGCTGGTCGAACTGTTCGCCGTCGGGGGTGGTGAAAATGATTTCGTCATAATCTCTTTCGGCCTTGAGTGCGGAGATGCATGCATCAATGGGCTGGCACTGCATGACCATGCCGGCAAAGCCTCCGAAAGGGTAGTCGTCTACGCGCTTGTGCTTGTCTTCTGTGTAGTCGCGGAGGTTGTGCAGATGTATTTCCACAAGTCCCTTCTTCTGTGCTCTGCCAAGTATAGACTGTGAAATGAAACCCTCGAGGAGTTCGGGCAGTACGGTTATAATGTCTATTCTCACGTTACTGATTTTTATGATTCGGGTTAAAAAGGCAGATGGTTAATGGTAAAGAACGTTGATGAAGTCAGCGTCCTTTGCCATTAACCACCGCAAAACTTTAGTCAGTCTCTATTGTGTGTTCTGAGACAGCAATCAATATTCTCCCCATGCCTTTATTGCAATGTCGTCGAGAGAGATGTTGCAGAACGCATTGATGAATGCGCTGGCAAGACGAGGATTTGTTATGAGCGGAATATTGAGGTCGATGGCTGCACGTCTGATCTTGTATCCGTTGTCGAGCTCGCCTACGGTGAGGTCTTTCGGAACATTGACAACCATGTCTATCTCTTTCTTGTGAAGCATGTCGAGAGCCTGCGGGTGACCTTCTTCGCTCGGCCAGTATACGAGTGTGTTCTCGATGCCGTTTGAAGTGAGGTAACGGCTTGTTCCGCCTGTTGCATAAAGCTTGTAGCCGTGCTTGATGAGTGTCTTTGCCGCATCGAGCATTTCGGCTTTCTGCTTTCCTGTTCCGGTTGAAAGAAGAATGTTCTTTGCCGGTATGCGCTGGCCGACGGAGAGCATTGAGCAGAGGAGGGCGCTCGATGTGTCGTCGCCGAGGCAGCCTACTTCGCCTGTTGATGCCATGTCGACACCGAGTACAGGGTCGGCTTTCTGCAGACGGTTGAATGAGAACTGGCTGGCCTTTATGCCGACGTAGTCGAGGTCGAAGAGGTTCTTTGACGGCTTCTCAACCGGCAGGCCGAGCATTACTCTCGTTGCAAGTTCGATGAGGTTTATCTTAAGAACCTTGCTTACGAATGGGAAGCTTCGTGAAGCGCGGAGGTTGCACTCGATTACCTTTATGTCGTTCTCCTTTGCAAGATACTGAATGTTGAACGGTCCGCTGATGTGGAGTTCCTTTGCAATCTGGCGCGAAATCTTCTTGATTCGGCGTACTGTTTCTACATAGAGTTTCTGTGGAGGGAACTGGATTGTTGCATCGCCGGAGTGTACACCTGCAAACTCGATGTGCTCGCTGATTGCGTATGCAATGATTTCTCCGTCCTTTGCAACGGCATCCATTTCAACTTCCTTAGCATGTTCGATGAAGCTGCTTACTACAACCGGGTGCTTCTTGCTTACGTTGGCTGCAAGCTTGAGGAAGCGCTCAAGTTCGTCCTGGTTTGAGCAGACGTTCATGGCTGCACCGGAGAGTACGTATGACGGACGTACGAGAACAGGGAAGCCTACTTTCTCGATGAAGGCGTTGATGTCCTCCATTGATGTCAATGCGCTCCAAGCCGGCTGGTCAACACCGATCCGGTTGAGCATCTCAGAGAACTTCTCTCTGTCTTCTGCATTGTCGATGCTCTTTGCTGAAGTTCCGAGAATTGGAACATTCTCTGCATCGAGACGCATTGCGAGGTTGTTAGGAATCTGTCCACCTGTGCTGACGATGACTCCGTGTGGATTTTCGAGCTCGTAGATGTCCATCACACGCTCGAATGTGAGTTCGTCGAAGTAGAGACGGTCGCACATGTCGTAGTCGGTAGATACGGTTTCTGGGTTGTAGTTGATCATTACTGACCTGTAGCCGTTCTTGCGGATGGTGTTGAGAGCCTGAACGCCGCACCAGTCGAATTCGACAGACGAACCGATACGGTATGCTCCTGAACCGAGTACGATGATGGATTTCTTGTCGTTTTCGTAGTTGATATCGTTTGCTACACCGCTGTATGTCAAGTACAGATAGTTGGTCTGTGCAGGATATTCAGCAGCAAGGGTGTCTATCTGCTTCACAACAGGAATGATGCCCTGTTCTTTTCTGTATTTGCGTACAAGGTTGATGGCCGCTTCTACTTCCATATCGTTTTCCATGCCGATGGCACGTGCAATCTGGAAGTCTGTGAAGCCTTGAACCTTTGCCTTGCGCATCAGTTCAGCATCGACATTCTCAAGCTTGCCTTTTGTGGACAGCTCAAGGTATGTGTTTCGGATGTTCTGAAGTTTGTAAAGGAACCATTTGTCGATCTTGGTGAGTTCGTGTATATGATCGATGGTGTAGCCTTTACCCATTGCTTTCTCGATGATGAGTACGCGCTTGTCTGTAGGTGCTTTCAGCGACTGGTCGATGTCGTCGATTACAAGTTCCTTGTTTCCGATGAATCCGTGCAGACCCTGGCCTATCATGCGGAGGCCTTTCTGAATTGCTTCTTCAAAAGTGCGTCCGATGGCCATTACTTCGCCTACTGACTTCATTGAAGAACCGAGTTCTCTGTCTACGCCGCGGAACTTGCCGAGGTCCCAGCGAGGAATCTTGCACACAACGTAGTCGAGGGCTGGTTCGAAAAATGCACTTGTGGTTTTTGTGACAGAGTTCTTAAGTTCGAACAGACCGTATCCCATTCCGAGCTTTGCTGCAACGAAAGCCAAAGGATAACCTGTTGCTTTTGATGCAAGGGCTGAAGAACGGCTAAGACGTGCGTTCACCTCGATTACTCTGTAGTCCTCTGATTCAGGGTCGAACGCATACTGAACGTTGCACTCGCCGATGATTCCGATGTGACGTATGATTTTTATTGAAAGTGCGCGGAGCTTGTGGTATTCAGAGTTTGTAAGTGTCTGTGAAGGAGCAATGACGATGGACTCTCCGGTGTGAATTCCGAGAGGGTCGAAGTTCTCCATGTTACAAACTGTGATGCAGTTGTCGTATCTGTCGCGTACGACTTCGTATTCTATTTCTTTCCAGCCTTTGAGACTCTTCTCGACGAGTACCTGCGGAGAGAAAGAGAATGCTTTTTCGGCAATCTTGTTGAGTTCTTCTTCGTTGTCGCAGAAACCGGAACCGAGACCTCCGAGTGCATAGGCTGCTCTGATGATGATAGGGTATCCGAGTTCTTTAGCGGCCTTGCGTGCCTCTTCGATATTCTCGCAAGCGTGGCTCTTGATGGTTTTTACGTTTATTTCGTCGAGCTTCTTGACGAAGAGTTCGCGGTCTTCTGTATCTATGATTGCCTGTACAGGAGTACCAAGTACCTGTACATTGTATTTCTCAAGAATATTGCTTTTGTAGAGTTCGACACCGCAGTTAAGTGCAGTCTGTCCTCCGAAAGCGAGAAGTATTCCGTCTGGTCTTTCCTTGGCGATAACTTTCTCAACGAAGAATGGAGTGACCGGCAAGAAATAAATCTGGTCGGCAACGCCTTCGCTGGTTTGAACTGTAGCAATGTTAGGATTAATGAGTACTGTTTGTATGCCTTCTTCCTTGAGGGCCTTCAATGCCTGGCTTCCGGAATAGTCGAACTCTCCGGCTTCACCGATTTTCAATGCGCCTGAACCCAATATCAGGACCTTCTTTATATTTTCGTTTTTCATCTTTCTACGTTTTACAGCAGTTTAACAAAATCGTCGAAAAGGAACTCTGTGTCTACAGGTCCGCTGCATGCTTCTGGGTGGAACTGTGCAGAGAACCAAGGATTTTCTTTATGGCGGATACCTTCATTTGATCCGTCGTTCATATTGATGAACAATGGTTCCCAATCCTTTCCGAGGGTGTTGTTGTCAACAGCGTATCCGTGATTCTGGCTGGTAATGAAACATCTGTTGGTGCCGATCTGTCTTACAGGCTGGTTGTGGCTTCTATGTCCGTATTTGAGCTTGTAGATGCTTGCACCTCCGGCTTTAGCAAGAAGCTGATTGCCCATACAGATACCGAAAATAGGAAGTTTGCTGTTTTTGGCCATTGCCTTCTTTATGTTCTCAACGGCTTCTTTGGCTGTGTCAGGGTCGCCTGGACCGTTTGCAAGGAAGAGACCGTCGTAGGCCATGTCGGTGAAATCATAGTTCCATGGAACTCTTATGACTTCAACGTTTCTCTTAAGAAGACATCTTATGATGTTGTTCTTGACACCGCAGTCAACAAGGACAACTTTCTTGCCTGCGCCTTCATTGTACTTTATTACTTCCTTGCAGGAAACCTTGGCAATGTAGTTTACACCGCTGTATTCTGCAGAAGGAATATTGTCAGGCTCATCATTGAATATGATTTTGCCCATCATAACACCATGTTCACGAAGGATTTTTGTAAGTTCTCGGGTGTCGATACCTGTTATTCCTGGAACTTTTTCGCGTTTCAGCCATTCGGAAAGACTTTCTACTGCATTCCAGTGTGAATACTCTGTGCTGTAGTCGCTTACAATTATAGCTTCGGCATGTATCTTTTCACTCTCCATGAAGGTTGCTATTCCGTTCTCCTCAATGGTGAATGGCGGTACTCCATAATTTCCGACCAAAGGGTATGTCAATGTCATTATCTGGCCTGCGTATGACGGGTCGGTAAGACTTTCTGGATATCCCATCATTGCAGTGTTGAACACAACCTCTCCTGCAACAGGTTTCTCATATCCGAATGATGTGCCGTGAAACTTGGTCCCATCGTCTAAGATTAGTGTTACGTTTCTCATTATCCTGTGATTATGTATTTAAAAATATTCTTTTTGCAGACTTATATGTTCCTGCACCCTTTGAAAGGGGTGCAGGATTGTTTTCCTAGAACATTATTTTATTTATGCCTTTTTGTATACTTTCTCAATATATTCGATAAAGGCTTTGTTGATAAGTTTTACGCCTCCAAGAGTAGGGTAGTCTCCGCTGAAGTACCAGTCTCCGTGGTGGTTAGGGCAGGCTTTGTGAAGTCCGTCTATGTCCTGGTATACAATTTCAATATCGGAGTTGACGCCTGGTGCTCGGAGCATTTCAACCATTTTTCTTGAAATGTCTTCGTCTGTGAATGGTTCGTATATTCTTTTTACATAGTTGACCATTTCTTCTTTAGGCTTGTGCTGCTGCTTGAGGCACTCGTCGTAGACTTCATCAATGATGTTCTCCATCTTTCTGTCCTTAAGCAACTCTATGGCCGCTCTGAAGGCAATGAATTCGCTCATCTTCGACATGTCGATTCCGTAGTAGTCCGGGTATCTTACTTGAGGAGATGAAGAGACAATTACAATCTTCTTCGGATGGAGTCTGTCGAGAATTCTGATGATGCTTTCTCTCAGAGTTGTTCCTCTTACAATACTGTCGTCGATGATGACAAGGTTGTCCTTTCCTGCTCTCAAACTTCCGTAAGTTATGTCGTAAACGTGAGCGGCAAGGTCATTTCTGCTGTTGCTCTCAGTAATGAAGGTACGGAGTTTTATATCCTTGATGGCAACCTTTTCATTGCGGACTCTCAAACTGAGAATCTTGCTCAGTTCTTCGTGTGTAGGCTTGTGTCCGAGGCTTTCAATTTCCTTTATCTTAAGTTCGTTTACGTATTCGTTGAATCCTTCAAGCATTCCGTAGAAAGCAACTTCTGCAGTATTTGGAATGAAAGAGAATACTGTGTTTTCTACATCATAATTGATGGCTTTGAGAATTGGATTCAACAACTGGCGTCCCAAAGATTTTCTTTCCTGATAAATGTCCTTGTCGGAACCGCGGCTGAAATAGATTCTTTCGAAAGAGCACGCTTTGTTCTCTTTCGGAGCAATGATCTGGTCAAATCTGACTTCGCCCTTCTTTGTTACAATGATGGCTTCTCCCGGCTTCAACTCTTTGACATTTTCATAGTCGATGTCAAGAGCAGTCTGAATTACTGGGCGCTCGCTGGCTACTACCAGAATTTCATCGTCCTTATACCAGAATGCAGGTCTGATGCCCCAAGGGTCTCTCATGGAGAACATTTCTCCGCTTCCTGTCTGGCCGCAGACAACATATCCGCCATCCCATACATGGCTTGATGTCTTGAGAACGTTCTCAATTCTGATGTTGTCTTCGATGTAATTGGTAATGTCAGTACCTTTCAGATTTTTTTCTTCAGCTTCTTTAAACAGTCTTTCTGATTCTCTGTCGAGTCTGTGGCCGATCTGTTCCAGCATGATGTAGGTGTCGCTGTAGACGCGCGGATGCTGACCGAATTTTGTGATTTCACTGAAAACCTCGTCAACATTTGTCATGTTGAAGTTTCCGCAAATACAGAGGTTCTTGGCTCTCCAGTTGTTTCTTCTCAAGAACGGGTGTACATAAGAAAGACCACTCTTTCCGGTTGTTGAATACCGGAGGTGGCCCATATAAAGTTCTCCTGCAAAAGGCAGGTTCTGCTTTGCAAATGTTGCGTCAGAAAGTTGCTCTTTGCTGTAATTCTTGAATTTGCTCTGTACATTGGCAAAAATTTCCGTAATGGCACCTGAACCAAGTGCTTTCTCACGGAACATATATTCTTCGCCTGGACATGCTTCCAGTTTCACGCTGCTTATACCTGCACCTTCTTGACCTCTGTTGTGCTGTTTCTCCATCATCAGATACAGTTTGTTGAGTCCGTACATCCAGGTACCATATTTGTCCTGATAATACTCCAGTGGCTTCAGCAATCTGATCATTGCAATTCCGCATTCATGTTTTAGAGGTTCCATATAAAAAATCTTTCTTTGTTCTTAATTATCTTATGTTTATTTCCGGCGCAGGGCCGGCAGCTATTATCGTTTTTGTGGGTATGATTGTTTCAGTCTAGGTGGAAGCTTCAGTCAGGCTGAAGCTTCGTGGTGATGCGCCTTTTCGGCTGCATTATTCAACTGTTACTGATTTTGCAAGATTTCTCGGCTGGTCTACATTTTTGCCTTTGCAGACTGCGATGTGGTAAGCAAGAAGCTGCAATGGAATTGTAGAAAGGAGAGGTTCCAGGCATTCCACTGTGTGCGGCAGTTCGATGAAGTCATCTGCAATGTTCTTCACTACAGTGTCGCCTTCGGATACAAGTGCAATGACCTTACCGTGTCTTGCCTTTATTTCCTGAATGTTGTTCATCAGTTTGTCATAAAGAATATTCTTTGTGGCAATGATGACTACCGGCATTTCTTCGTCGATGAGCGCGATAGGGCCGTGCTTCATTTCTGCAGCAGGATAACCTTCTGCATGAATATAACTTATTTCTTTGAGCTTGAGAGCGCCTTCAAGTGCTACCGGATAATTGTATCCTCTTCCGAGATAAAGGAAGTTGTGGGCGTAAGTAAATATTCTTGAAAGCTTGCCTATTCTTTCATTATCCTTGAGCAATATTTTCATCTTGTCAGGAATAGCATGCAGTTCGCCTACAAGTTCCTTATATTCTTCATCGCTGATGCTGTGCTTCTCTTTTCCGATAGCCAGTGCCAACATTGTCAGAACTGTAACCTGACCTGTAAATGCTTTTGTGCTGGCCACACCGATTTCCGGTCCTACGTGGATGTATGATCCTGTATCAGTAGCTCTAGGAATTGATGAGCCGATGGCGTTGCATATACCATATATGAAAGCTCCCTTTTCCTTAGCCAGTTCTACGGCCGCCAGTGTGTCGGCGGTTTCTCCTGACTGTGATATGGCAATCACGACATCTTCTGATGTTATTACCGGATTGCCGTATCTGAATTCTGACGCATATTCCACTTCAACTGGTATACGGCAGATATTTTCTATAAGCTGTTTGCCGATGAGGCCTGCGTGCCAGCTTGTACCGCATGCAACGATTATGAATCTTCGTGCATTCAAAAGTTTCTGCTTGTGGTCTATAACAGCTGACAGCACAACATTGTTGGCCTCTGCGTTAACTCTACCTCTCATGCAGTCTTTGAGGCATTCAGGCTGTTCGAAAATCTCCTTCAGCATGAAGTGCGGGTAACCGCCTTTTTCAATCTGTCCGAGATTCATGTCGAGCGTCTTCACGTCATGATCTGTCTTTACGTTGTTTATGTCAACGATTTCTACGTCATGATTACGCTTTATTATAGCTATGTCCTTATCCTCCAGATATACCACCTTGTCTGTATATTCAATGATAGGTGATGCATCTGAACCGATGAAAAATTCTTCTTTGCCGATTCCTATGACCAGCGGACTGCTCTTTCTTGCAGCTATAATCTGGTCAGGGTTCTTCTTGTCGAGCAGTGCAATGGCATAAGCACCAATTACCTGTCTCAATGCAATTCTTACAGCCGACAGTGTGTCCAGATTCTTCTTTGTCTGTACATACTCAATGAGCTGTACCAATACTTCTGTATCGGTATTGCTTCTGAATTTTACGCCTTTGGCTATAAGTCTTTCTTTGATTGTGGCATAGTTCTCAATTATGCCGTTGTGGATTATGGCTAGATTTCCGGACGAAGAGAAGTGCGGATGTGCATTTGTGGAGTTGGGTTCTCCATGTGTGGCCCATCTGGTGTGTGCTATACCGATGCAGCCTGAAATATCTTTCCCTGCCACGTATGCTTCGAGGTCAGAAACTTTACCTTTTGTTTTGTAGACCTTCAATTCATTGCTTTTTGTTATCAAAGCTATTCCTGCACTGTCATATCCTCTATATTCCAGACGTTTCAAACCTTTAATGAGAACAGGATACGCGTCTCGATTTCCAAGATAACCTACAATTCCGCACATGTTGTCCCTATTTGTGTATATTTTTCTGCAAATATACGAAAACGTGGTGAATACATACAGTATTTCACGCACAATTTTCGTAATTTGTTAATTTGGAATTATCTGATAACTCGTGTCATTTAGACTTCCGTCAGTTGTTTTCAAGGCCTTGTCAGTTGCTGTTTAGCCTTTTTTCTGTGATGCTTTTGTCAAGCAATCCAGAAGCTTTCAGATACTTGCTCGTTGCGATGAAGTGTGAGCATCTGGCATTTATTTCGTCTGCATAAGCCTGCTGCCAAATGGATTGTGCTTCAAGATAGTTCGTAAGGAGTTCCATTCCGACCTCATATTGCTGCTTCGACATTTTCATGTTTTCTTCAGCTTGCTTGAGCGACTTTTGCGTAATTTCCATCTCAATCTCAGATTCTTCAAGGTTGTTTCTGGCCTGAGCAAGTTCGAGCTCCATCTTTTCGTTGAGATTGCTTTGTTCGAGCATTGCAATCTGGTGTTCAGCCTTAGCCGCCTTCACCTTGTTGATGCCTTCGCCGAAATGGAATACAGGAATGTTCAGTGTAAGCATGACGGAACCAGTGGTGTTGTCCATAAGTTTGTTGCCGGCAATCTTTACACCATTGGCATAGGCGAAGCCTCCAGACAAAGCTATGTTTGGAAGGAAATCGCTTCGGGTAAAGGCAATATTCTGTTTTGCCAATTCCACTTTGCTGCTCAATATCTCGTGTTCAGGGCGTGCACTTATGTCGCCGCCGACAGTTGCCGCATTTTCTGTAATCATGTTGTCGCATGCCACGTCGATATCCGTTTCCATATCCATTCCTATGATATGGCATAGATTCATTTTGGCAAGCTTGAACGCATTTTGCGCTTTCTGCATCATAAGAATGCTTTCGTTTTGCTTCACTTGTACCTTAAGCACGTCGTTTTTTGTTTTCATGCCGTGCTTGTATGCGCCTTCTACATTTTTCAGCAGTTCCGTAAGCATTTCGTTGTATTTGACTGCAACCTTGCACATCTCTTTTGCTTTTACGGCATTGATGAATGCATTGTCTGTTTCAACAATCACTTCACTTTCCGTAAGTCTCACATTCTGCGATGCAATCTGTTCACCAATCTTAGACATCTTGTATGCCGATGTGATTTTTCCTCCCATGTATATAGGTTGCTTCAACATTATTCCGCCCATGAAAACGTTGTTGATTTCATATTTGATTTTCATGTCTGGAAAATCGGCATACTGGTTCATCGTATATGAACCGTCTGGATTTGGCGTTACGTTCGGCACGTATGTACCGGTTGACGGGTCAAGAGTGTATATAGGCAGTTTGCCGCCTGGTATCGTCAGAGTGTTGCTTCCGAATCCGTACATGTCTCCGGCAACAAGACTGATGTCTGGAAAAAACAGACTCTTTGCACTCTTCTTGTCATATCCTGTTTTTTCAAGAGTAACCTTGGCCGATTTCAGTTCTTTGTTGTTTTCTAGAGCCATCGAGTAGCATCGGTCCAGTGTAAGTACTTCTTGCGCATGTACTGATGCCGCCAGCGAAATCGCCATTATGAATGTTATTGATATTCTTTTCATATTCAGTATCCTCTTTATTGGCTTATTTTAATTTGAAAAACAATGAATATAGTACAGGTATGATAATGAGGGTTATCAGCGTACCGACAAATAGACCTCCCATGATTGTCACAGCAAGAGCTCCGAACAAGGCATCGTTGATCAGAGGTATCATTCCAAGTATTGTTGTCAGTGATGCCATCATTACAGGACGCAATCTGCTCATAGAACTGTTCATCAGTGCATCGCGAGGATTTATGCCTGCCGCTATTTCGTCTGATATTTCATCCATCAGCACCAGTCCGTTTTTGATCATCATTCCTATAAGTCCTAATACACCTACAATGGCTACAAATCCAAAGCTCTTTCCCGATATTAGGATTGATGGTATGACACCTATAAGAATCATCGGTATACAGCAGAAGATTATAGCTGGTTTTTTATAGTCCTTGAACAGCATTATCAGAATGGCTATCATAAGGACAATCGATAGAGGAAAGTTACTGAACAGATATTTCATTGATTGGTCGCTGGCTTTTTTTTCGCCTTCCCAACTGAGCGAGTAGCCCGCAGGCAACGGTATCTTTTCAATCTCCTTTGCAATCGACAGTCTGGCTTCTTCGGTTCCTATCCCTGGTTTAGGACTGCATTGCATGCGCTGGGCTCTTTGTCCGTTGAATCTCTGAACCACTGGATCCTCCCATTTGATGTCGATGTTCTTTATGGCCTGTTTAAGCGGAATTGATTGCATTACAGTCTGTATGGCTTCATTCTTGCTCATTGAACCGCTCATGAGTTTGCCTATTGTGGCGTCGTCAAGCAGTATTGCAATGTTAGGCACCATTCCGAACACATTTGCATTTTCCAGCGACTCGATGTCGTTTCCTTCGCTGTCAGTACATTTTACATAAATGTTTTCCGGGTGTATTCCGTCATAGAATGTACCGATAGGTATACCGTCTGTATACGCAAGAAGTGAGGTTCCGATGTCCTTTCTGCTCAGACCGCTTCCGCGTGCAGATGCCTGATCGTAGTCGATTGATAGAACAGGAATCTTAGGCTCCCAGTCTGTTGTCTGAAGGTACACCATGTCGTTGTTTCGCGCAATTTTCATTGCGCTGTCTGTCAGCTGGTGCAGAATTTCCGGATCTGGCCCTTTGAATACGGCTTCGATCGGATATTTCTTGAACATCAGGTTGTATCTCTTCAGCTTCACATAAGCGTTTGGATATCTCTTCGCCAGTTCGTCCTGTATCTCGTCCATGTTTTCCACGAGGCTCTCAGGTGATTCGAAGTCTATTATAAGCTCACCGTATGCAAGTGAAGGTGTTGCGATGCTTCTCACAAGATTATATCTGCTCGGAGTACCGCCTACTGATGCTGTAATATGTTTTATTTCCTTTCTTGATTTCAGGTATTTCTGAATTTCAACCAAATCTTTTTCAACCTGATTGTAGTTTGTACCTTCAGGCAGTTTGTATTCCATATACAGCTGGTCGTATTCCATGTCAGGGAAGAATTCCTGTTTTATGAACCTATAGCTGAATGCACATGCCGCAAGCAGTGCGATGGCCGATGAGATTATTATTAGTCTGTGGTTGAGGCCGAACGAAAGGATTTTTTTCAGTATTGTATATGCAATTCCGGAATATATCTGTTGGCCTTGTTCTGCGGGTTCAACTTTCAGCATCTTGTCTGCCATCAATGGAACATGTAGCAGGGCAAGAAGCCAGCTCAGCAGCAATGACACCGCAAGAACTACGAACAGGTCGTGTACATATACACCGGCTGTGTCTGGACTCATAAAAATAGGCAGGAATGCCAGTATGGCGATGAGTGTGGCTCCCAGCAGTGGCATGGCCGTTTTCTGTCCGATGCTCGTCAGCGCTTCCATTCTGCTTTTGCCCTTTTTGAGGTCGATTAGAATGCCGTCTACAATCACAATGGCATTGTCTACCAGCATACCCATGGCCAGAATGAATGAGCCGAGTGATACTCTCTGCAATGTGCCGTCTACACCTTTAAGTACCGTGAATGAACCGAACACGATGATTACAAGACTTGTACCGATAATCACACCGCTCTTGAATCCCATAGTGAATATGAGGACAACAACGACAATTATGACGGATTCAATCAGGTTTATCATGAAGGTGTTCAGAGCATCCGACACGCGTTCAGGCTGGAAGAACACCTTATTGAATTTAATGCCGGCTGGCATGTCCGTTTTAAGCTCTTCAAGCTTATTTTCAACTTTTTCTCCTACTTTTATGATGTCGTAGTCCGGCGAGCACGCAATCGATACGCCTAGAGCCCTTTCTCCGTCATAGCTCATTTCGTTTCTTGTAGGCTCTTCGTATTCCCTTTCAACACTGGCTATGTCGTGGATTCTCAGCTGGTCGTTTTCGTGTCCCTGTATGATCATGTTGCCGATGTCCTTGATGTCGCGGAACTTGTCATTTACAGTGACCCTTATCCTGTTTGTTCCGTTTTTGTAATAACCGGAATAAACGGTCTCGTTTTGACCGTTAAGCGTTTGGAGAACCTCGGCCGGCATAACTCCCAGATTGGCCATTTTGTCTTCCTTAAGGGAAATGTTTATGCAAGAGTTTCTTTTGCCGTAGATTTCCACGCGTGTCACTCCTTCTATTTCCGATAGCTCCCTCTTGACAAGCTCTGCGTAATCTGACATCTCTCTGTCGTTGAAACCGTCACCTGTCAGAGCATAAAACATTCCGTATACGTCTCCGAAGTCATCTTTGACAGTAGAAGGGTAGGCGCCCGAAGGCAGTTCTTGTTGGATATTTCTAACCTTTCTTCTCAGCATATCCCAGTGCTGTTCCACGTCTTCGTCTTTGACTGTGGTTTCCAGTTCAGCCGTGATGATGCTGAGGTCGTTGTACGACTGGCTCTGTATGTTGTCGATGCCCGACATCTCCTTTAGCGATTTCTCAATCTTGTCTGTCACCTCAAGCTCCACCTGATGTGCTGAAGCTCCAGGGTACGCAGTCACAATCATCGCCTGTTTAACCTTTATTGCAGGGTCCTCAAGCTTACTCATTGAGTAATACGACATTATGCCACCTACAATCAAGCATAATATTACAAAGTTTATGAGCTTTCTGTTGTCGAGAGCCCATTTGCTCATATTGATCATAACAGTCCTCCTACATTGGTTTTGCTAATGCTTGGCAAAGCTTTGACTTTCTGTCCGTTCTCTATTTCGTGTACACCTGCTGTGACGATGGTTTCGTTCTCTTTCAGACCGTTTGAGATTTCGCAGTATCCGTCAGTGCGCAGATGCTTGAGTGTGACAGCTCTTTTCTCGACAGTTCCGCTTTTGTCTTTATATATATAAACAAATGTTTGGTCGTTATCGTTGAACACCGCTGTCGTAGGGATTATTATCGGCTCGCTTTCGCTGCCTTTCATGTTTATGTAAACCATTGTTGTCATGCCTGGAGTAATGCCGGTTTCATTGCCGTCCTTCATTCTCAGCCTGACGTTATACAGCTGATTTGCATTGGCGTCTTGATTTATTCTTACCAGTTCCAACGGGAATTTTCTGTCTGGGAAAAGGTCGAATGTGCAGTAGAACGAGCCGAACTTGTCTTTTTTAGTGTAGTCCGATGCAGTAATATTGATTTCTACTTCTGTTGCACCGCTTCCGAATATTGAGACTATAGGCATTCCAGCCCCTACCGTTTCACCGGCATCATGCATTCTACTTTCTATATATCCGTCGATTGGAGCATACAGTTTGGTGTCGGCAAGCTGATGTTTGCTGTTGTTAAGTTTTGCTGTTATCTGTTCAAGTCCATATCTGGCTTTGTCGTAGTTGCTGGCAGTTGTATTGCCTTCCTTGTAAAGAGCTTCAATTCTTTCAGCATCACTTTTGATCTGTTCATATTCTGCAGTGGTAGCCGAGAGCTGTGTTTCGTAGTCTCTCGGATCCATTTGTGCTATGATTTGTCCTTTTCTCACATGGTCGCCCTCGTTGACATACATTTTCAGAATAGGACCGCTTACTCTGAAAGACACATTGATATCTTCCGAAGGCTTTGTTCTTCCCGGATACGACAGGTTGTACTGGGCTTCGGCCCTTTGGGCTGTACCAACCTTTACATATTGCAGGCTGCTTTCTTTTTTCTCATTGCTTCCGCATGAAATGAGTCCAAGCATCGCTGCGGCAATCAATAAATGCTTTGTTTCCATATATTCAGTCGTTTGTTTTTTAATTCACTGATATTATTTTGTTTGCATTGGTGCAAATATCTGCTTATATCCGATATTTGCAAAGGTGCAATGCTCCTTTTAATTGTTCAATATGTACTTACAAATACAAATATCCACTCCGTTTTGTTGCAGAAATACCACGTAATTGGTTATTTTGTTTGCAAAAAATCTTCAGTATCCGTTACTTCTTTTTTTTATGTATTGTTCAATACTCAAAATTACATTTTTTCTTGTATGGTTGATATTATGTTCAAGGAAATTGATGGCTCGATGGATAATATTTTGAATGCCGAGTTGTCGCCTGTGCAGATGGATAATGTCGGTGTTTGTCTTATGCTTGCAGGAAGTGCCGACATAACTCTTGACGGCAACTATTACCACATTGAGTCAAAATCTCTTGTTATGTATTTTCCTAATTCTTTTCTGCATATTCTGGGCTATTCGCCAGATATGCGTGCAGTGCTGCTCGGGGGAGATGTAGGAGATGTCATGCAGGTATTGGATAAGGTTACAGACACCGACAACGTACTTCTTATACGTAGCAATCCGACCATTGCTGTTACGGATGCTGAGTTGGAATCGCTTATGCTTTATATTCGGTTTTATATGGAGAACAGCAAGCGTATGAGTTCCGATGACGTTCGCAAGAACAGACGCTTGTTCCACGTTTGCCGCATTCAGAACAACAGCCTGTATAATTGTTTTGCGCTCGAAGTGATTAAGATTTTTGCAGGTCGTACACTTCAGAACAAGGATATACCAGATAGAAAAGACGAGATTTTCGGTAAGTTCATTACCATGCTGTGTGCCAATTATCGTGAACAGCATGAAGTTGCATATTATGCAGAATCGCAATATTTGTCGTGTCGGTATTTTTCTTCAATAGTAAAGATGACTTCAGGTAAGACACCCATGCAGTGGATTACTATGATGCTGCTTGCAGAGGCAAAGAATCTTCTCCTTCATTCTTCTTTGCTTATAAAAGAAATATCAGATCGACTGAACTTCCCTAATCAGTCGTATTTCGGTAAATGGTTTAAAAAACAGACCGGTGTAAGTCCTCTGGATTTCAAGTCGGCTATATGATTAATAGCTAGGGTGTCCAGTTCTACGTTCCTAAAAACGTAGTACAAAACGCCCTCGTTATT
>ERZ824598.1350-NODE-1350-length-31595-cov-6.338713_pt1 | contig 31595 bp, 23 predicted proteins | sample MGYA00519934_ERZ824598 | MGnify/ENA primary metagenome ERZ824598 (study PRJEB31778, sample SAMEA3449177) | human gut metagenome | biome: human gut; feature: human-associated habitat; material: faeces | place: United Kingdom | collected 2010/2012 ...
ACCTATACGGAAATTTTTTCTTACCCACCTCTTGACTTTTTATAGTTAGTCTTTCTATCAAAGTAGAAGTTCTATAAACTGGATCAGCCTGACACAGCTTACCTAACGCTTCTCTTACTGCCCTTCTGCGTTCATTCTCTTTAGCAAGAGCAGTATCAAATTTTTCGGAGTAAGGAATGTATTCCCCGTATCCATCGTTACGAATCAATTCCAAGTTTTTCCCAACCAAGGTCCATCTACGACTATTGATTACAACTTGTTTTTTTACAATACCTAAATTGCGCAGAAAATCATTCGGATTTACATCTGCAGGAAGGATGCTTCCCAAGACAGCAGCACGACTAGGAGTTAAAGGTCTACGAGCCCACCAAACGTGTAGAAAATATAAAGGAGGAAGAGCTGAACTAGCTCCACGCTCTCTTTGTGTTTCTGCACCAACTTGTCCGCAAGGAAATTTTCCTTCTATAAGCCTTTTTTCATACATCATCTTATCTCCTCAGCTTTTCTAGCAAGTCATCATACTTTACTTTTTGGTCAGTAGGCCCGGCAAGCATGGTACGCATGCCTATAACAGACCAATTCATGGCTTTTTTGCCGTATACAGGAATAGTTGCTTTGCCAAACCAATAGAATGCTTCTTCTGCAGAAAAGCGCTCTATACGCCAACCAAGCAGCTCTATCTTAGGCTCTATTTGCACAGAAGCAGTAAGAATAGCAATTAAAGCCATCTTTGTTCCAGCTTCCCTGTTCAATGGAACATCCCCTCTATATGCAATATCAGACGAAATCAAAGCCTGCAGCCCTAAAGGATTTCCCAAGGAGTCCAATACGCCGCTCAAGATATAACGAATAGGCTCCTTACAGGAGCGCACCTTACTCCAAGCTATTTCGCCCCACTTATGCCATACAGTCTGCCCGTTATCGTCCTTTTGGCGCTCTTGCAGTACTAATACCACACCATCGCCATTTTCTTTGACCTGCATAATCCAGGGAGCAACTTCCATTAAGTTGGTCATGTTTCGCAACATGTCTAGATATTTTTCATTTGTTACGTCCATTTCAACACTCCCTATTGCAATGTTTTAATGGCTTCAGCAAATTCGCAGCCATCTTGCGGATCTTTAATTTCCACATCAACACCGGTTTTACCACTAACCTTCAGCTTGTTCTTTACGTCATTCAAAAGCTCGTCAAGAATTTTAAAATCTTGCGCAGTAGCATTGGCAAGAGCGATGCGCATAGTTCCACCGCTAGGAAGTCTTAAATCATACAAATCAAGTGAATCAACCTCGCTCTTAGATTTACCACGTCGATAACTACTGCCTAAAGAGCCAAGCAGTTCTACTACTTTTTGTACTTTATTGTCGCCGTCACTACCTTGAACATGCACACCTCTAGCAGGATTAGTAAACCATCCTCTTTGAGACTGCTCACTTCTGCTGATAAGAACATCCGTGCCTTCAATAGGATGACCGGGAACATTATACCCTTCGAAACAATCTTCCTCTTTAGGTCTATCTACCTGGTCTACCTTGCCTCTATAAATGGCATAACCCTTATTGGTGGCCAAATCCTGTACGCCATCATAAATCTGCGTATCTTCCGCTTTTGCTAAGCTCAATTTGACTTGCTTAACAATATCATCTACAGCAACAGCGCCATTATTGGCTAACAGCTTACTAATGGCCTCTTTAACCTTCTCTGGAGAAGGCTTATCTACATCAAGCCAACCACTTTTTTTAGCAAAATCAACTGTTGTTGCTTTATATTCAAGATTAATAATATCTAGATTCATCGGCACAGGCTTATCAGAGAAATAAATCTCCGTAGGACGAGCTTGAGTAGGATCGCTCCACTTCTTATAAATTGCCCACAGCCCAGATTCTACACCTTCGCGAAGCATGCTATCTAATATGCTCTTATTAGCTAATACCGGCCAATTACCGATGCTATAGAAATTATCTAGAATATACTTACATTCAACGGTTTTAGCTGTTTTAAAGATATAGTTATCAGAAAGATCCCTGAGAATAGCAGTACCATACTTATCTGTTTTTTGTAGAATCAGCTCGTTGTCATCAACAAGTTTTTTCTGAATCAAAGTCAAAGTGCTTTCGCCAGAACCAGTCTTAATTTCTCTGCGCACAATACCATCAACGCTATAGTAAACGAAATTAGTATACAGATTGGCAACAGCAATAGCCAATTCTTGCGGTCTACTGCTTTGACGGTTACGAAAATCAGGATCTTGCAGTTTAGAAGAGCTAATGCCATACTCTTCAGGATTATCCTGCAGAATATTAATTGCTAAAACTTGACGAGCCAAATCTTCTACTCTTTCTTTTTCCTTTTCGTCATTGTGGTTATTAGCAAATTCATCAAAAAGATCTACATTCTCATACTCAGACTGAGATAAGCCCTGCAGTTTGATAGTCTTAGGAACAAGCAGCATCAGCAAATTCTTTCTTGTGCGGAACTGCCCTCCAGCCTTGAATTTATAGAAGTTTTCTACATTAAGCGTGCCTTCTACCTCTAGGCTAACTACACCTACAACAGGTTTCTCATAATCATCCCTAATGTCATCGGGTTTCGTTACATTATGCTCTACAGCAAAAATGCCTGCATTAGTAACTAAGTTATTGGCAACACTTTTCAGCTTACCAAGAACCTTGCTGTATTCTATAGTTCCACGAATACGCGCTAAGACACTATTGATTGTAGGCTCAAGATGTGCAAAATATTTGCCATGTTCGCAACGGAGGTAATACGCTACATCGGTAATCTTCTCCAGTGCCATACGTACTTGGGAAGGAAGCAGTTCCGGCGTGGCAGTTTGGAAAATAGCATCCTGTTCAGACACGCCAAATACGTTAGAGCTTAAACCTTGGGATCTACCAACTAAGCTATTTAGGAAAACTACTTTCCATGTATTTTCAAACATGGCTATTCCATCCGGATGAGGGTTGTTTTCATCTTCATATTGAGCATTGCTTTTGCCGCCCTTAATATGGCTTTCCGTTTCCACAGAACCAACATCTGCAGTCAGCACTTGTTTTAAATCACTGCTACCGGTTCTGCCCAAGATTTCATCAACGATGCTCGCATTATGCAAATCTATATCACTAACATGAATCAGCAAAATATTCTTTTGAGCTTTCCAAATGCTACGTACCGCCATGGCAAGAGTACGCAAAACGCCACGAGTGCCTTGGAAGTTTTCTGCTAAAGCAAGCTTGTTATTGAGGAAATCAATCAAAGTCGGATGGAACGGATAGTATTGCACCATACGATCTTCAAAATTCATGCTTGTTGCTTCTTGAGGCAGCATGCCTTTGTTTTTAGTATATGTATCCTTATATGCTTTGGCTACTTCTTTAGCGTTATCAATATCAACACTTTCAAATAGACGCTTAGCTAGCACCGCAGAAATTTCATTTGCTTGTACAGGAGTAACTGCACTGGCATCACGCATTACAACACTTTTAAGATTTTTTGTTGCAGTAGCAGTAACGCCCATAACATCATCTTGGGTCAATCGTTTACTCGTCATAGTATTAAGGACTTTACCAATCTTTTCTGTTTCCTTAGCGAAAGCGTCAACACTACCGGCAAGTGTTACTACAATAGCTATACCAGGTCTGTTGCGAACATAGGTATTCAACGTCATTAGGAATGCAGCAAGCTGGTCGCTAGAATTATTAAGCACCTCTAATCTGGAGGCATATTGAGCCAACTCATCAAACACAATCAAAAGTTTTCTGTTGCCTAAAACCGTCTCAAAATAATCACTGCCAGGTGCAGAATAGCTTTCAGCATCCTTTTTTACTACGTTATAAAGTTCCTGCCCACCAATTTGCAAAGCCATTTCGCCCCAAAGGGTATATGGAACAACCTTACCTGCAATAGTTTGGCTAGTCTTAATCTCATCACCAGCAATACCAACAACAGTAACAGTACCAGGATCAGGCAGATACTGGCTATCAATAATATTGCTAACTACTCCCGCAATGTCTTTGCCCCTATTAGCAATATGCACGCATGCAATTAATGTATGGGTTTTACCACCACCAAAAGCGGTCTCCAAGCGTTGAATAGAGGGAGCAGTTGTATCACCTGCTATACGACGAAAAATATTGTTTACAGTACTTCTTAAGCCATCAGTAACATAAGTGGCATCTCTAAAAAAAGTTTCTGCATTGGTATAAACGCTGTCCAAAGAACTACTCCCATTACGGTAATAGTTTACAACAGGTCCCAAAGTCGCTGTGAAAACTTCGGGATTAAATGTACCTTCAACAATGCTTTTTCTAGGTACGCAAGACGCAATAACATTTTTCATAAAGAGCTTCCTCCCCACAACAGATTATTTTTAGAAGAGTTTAATGATTCCTTGTATTCGTTGAGCAATCTATAAAAAGTCGTCCTAGACAGCTTCTCATCCTTCATAAATTGAGTAGCTGTATAAGCCTTGGGATCAGCGGCCCACTTCTCATAATTTTTCTTAAAAGTCTTAGAAATTTTTATTTTAGGTCTTCCAACCGGCAGTCCGGCAGATCGCCTTGCCTCATAAGATTCCTTTTGGCGTTCAAGCATACACTCCCGTTCAAATTCATAAAGACAGGCGAAAACGCCAAGCATTAACTTTCCCTGCGGAGTAGTAGTATCAAAATTTTCTTTGAGAGAAACAAGCTTAACCGATTTACTTTTTAGTCTTTCCACTATATCCAGCAAATCTCTGGTATTCCTTGCCAATCGCGAGAAAGATTCAATGTAAAGCACATCTCCTTCGCGAACCCAATCCATCATTTGCTTAAACACTTCTCGGTCCATGTTTTTGCCAGAAATTTTTTCCTCAAATACCTTGTCAATTTTTATATTCCGCTCGGAAAACAGATACTTCTGCCTTCCAAGATCTTGCTGCTGACTCGACACACGAATATACGCAACATTAGCCATATGACACCTCCACTCCTGGCATCTAACCCGTTTCTAATTAATCTTATTATAGCATCTTGTTTCAAAAACACCAAAACAATTTTTAAACACTTCAAAAATCTCATTACCTATATTACCGAACACTACATTAGTACCGTTTAAAAAGTATGCTTATGGGATAAATCCTACGCACTAAATAATGAGTATATGAAATGATTAACCTGCGTTTTTTAGCCCATTCCGAGCTAAAAATTCAGCTTTTTTCAAAACGTAGCGTCCATTGTGGTATTATCCCCATCGGACTCACTTAAATTAAAAAATTTGCCAATTTTAGCATGTTATAAATTTCAGCAACAGCACTAACCGAGTACAATACAAACAAATCACTTCTTCCATTTTTTTTGCGACAACACCACCAACAATGACTATTTGCTTTTGCTGTTGTTTTGTTTATAACTCTTGTTATAGTTGTTGTTATTGTTGTATATATCCCGACATATTTCCGACAACTTTTTTCTCCAGTCACACTATATGCCGACACATTTCCGACGTTATATTTTCTGTGTCGTACTGTACGCCGACATATTGTCGACAATACTTTTCCTTCTGTCGTACTGTATCTCGACGCAAAAGCCACCCTCCACTACGTAGGTAAAGAGGGTGGTCAAAATATAATATTACTGCCTATACTTGGGTAATTTGTCCACTACCATTGCAAATAGGGCACATACACATAGATCCGTCATCCCTGTCTGCATCCAGTACTACTCCCTGCCCATTACAATTAGGGCAGGTAATATTTTTGGCGCGAGGTGCTGTTAATTGTGCCTTATTAGCGCGCAATGCAGCCACAAGCGCACCCGGTTTGTTGTTGATGTTGGTCGCCCCATCGATGCTACGATACACATCATTGATCTGCTGTACCGTAGCCCAAGCTGCAATCTCGTCTACCACTTTTCCCATGACCCCAATCTCTGCTAACCTAGCACTAGCCATCTTTTTTTGATGCCCCGTCTCTGATTTTGCTTTAAAATTTTTGACAACGTCCGCCAATGGTCCACTATTATTGCCATTGTCGACATTGTCGTCACTAGCACCGACATCATTATTATCTTTGTCGCCACGATTGCCGACACTATCACTAGTATTGTCTTTATTACTGTAGACATTACCATTGATATTGTCTCCATTTTTACCCTTATATTCCGCACGCATGCGATCCAAACGTTTTTGTATTGCAAAATTCGTGTCTACCCCAACATACGGCTCAATAGCGCTAATATACATCTTATCATCAGTTATTTGTATCAACATTCTCCTTTTTTTGAGCACATCAATTACTTCTCTAATTAACTCTGGATCCTCCTGTATTTCCCATTCTAACTGGTTTTCCAGTGGCGCATCGATTTCTTTATAATACGTTATAATCCCCAGATCCGTTACATAACGAACTAATAGATGCAAATATACTCTAAACAGATCTGCTCCATTAGGTTTACTCCTAAGCATCATTACAATCGGATCAACAAAAAAATCTTTCTTCAACATTATATAGTAAAATATTTTCTTCTTGGCCATTTTGCTTCTCCTTTTACGCAAAATGTGGTATAATTATATTGTAAGTGTATACCACTAATTTAAGTAAGTACTGTTGCTGCAGTGCTTACTTTTTTTATTTTATGGTTTTTTCGATTGCCTCAACGGCTGTCCGTTGCATATCCGGTAGCACGTGTGCATACACGTCTAATGTTATTTGTACGCTAGCGTGCCCTAAGCGCTCGGATACCACTTTAGGATTAACTCCAGCCTGCAAGAGCAATGTAGCGTGAGTATGGCGTAGCGAATGGAAAGTAAAACCATCAGGTATATCCGCAGCAGCGCACAGTTTGCTCCAACAACTCCGCCGGAAATTGCTCACTCGGATAGCACTACCTACGGACGTAGCAAATACAAGCATATCCTTGTTATGATAATAATCACCAACATCATTAGCATACGTTGCCTGATAATCTTGCCAATATGTTAGTTTTGCGATACACCTCCTAGTGAGCGATATTTTGCGTATGGAGTTAGCTGTTTTGGGCGTATCTATCACAATGCTGCTCCCACTCTCTGACAGATTGTGCCGTACAAATATGCTGCCGTCATCCAAATTGACATCATCCCACTGTAGGCCATATACCTCACCGTAACGCATACCGGTCTCTGCGGCTAAAATAATCGCTGTGGCAAAACATTGAGCAAGATAATCATGTGCTTGTGTCCAATGACTCAGCAAATATGGCGTATCTTTTAAGTATGCTCCCTTCTCCGCAATTTGCAAAAAATTGCTTAACTGCTCTGCTGTCAACACCACTATAGCTCTTTTGTTGTTACGCATACGTTTTGTCTGTTTTGCTGGATTCCGGCTTAAGAGACCAGCTCTTACCGCTGCCTCCAGGCAGGCTGTTAACGTAATCCTGATACCATTAATGCTACTATTAGACAGCATTTTACCTGATTTTCCAGGAGTTTTGCTCGTAACATTCAAAAAATCCTGGATAATAATCATAGATAGATCTACAATCTTCGTTTTGCCTAAGCCAGGTATAATATAATTTTCGCAAAACCTATGATAATATTCTATCGTTTTGGGTTTCAGTGCAAGTGCAGTACTCTGCTCCCATTTATTTACCCATTGCGCAACTGTGATTCGTTGATTTCCAGACAATCCATTGGTTAATTCGTAGTTGTCCTGATACTGTCTTACTTTTTTGATAAGATCGGCTCTTTTGGACGCCGTTAATGTTATCCTCCTATGCGTACCATCTGCATCTACAATACGCCGTCGCCATATCCATCGTTTTCGGTGCTCATCGTAGTAATACGATCCCTCGCCATTGCCACCACGCGACCCAGCCATTAGTTAACCTCTTGCGGAGCGTGCGTTGCAATAGCAATTTCTTGGTCCACCCACCAGCGAGGGACAAATACTCGTTTCATTAGCCTGCGAGACGGGATATCCCCGCTATTGATCATGTTATGCAACGTAGACTTGCTTACACCATTTGCATAGATGAGCTTACGCACTTCATCAATCGTGTAGTACAATTTTTGATCATTCATGGTTTTTTCCTCCTTTTTGTGATATAATGAAACAAATTCGCAGAAAGGATTTACGGTATCCTTACGGTACAAATGCATCAGTAAAACGCATTCGTTTTATATACCTTTGTTGATTTACCATCATCTTAGTTGAATTTATTTCAACCTTATTGTACCATAAGGTTTCGTTTCGTGCAAGTAGTCTATGCAAAATATTTTTATTTTTTCTGCCCGCCTAAAACATATTCGTGAATCATACAAAATTGCATCTAAAGAATTGGCATTCGCTATTAATGTTAGCAATAAGGCATCTGTATCGAAATGGGAAAAAGGCAATAATTGGCCACAGATTGATATGTTGCTTAATATGTCAAAATTCTTTGGTGTCACACTTGATTGGCTCACCGGTAATGCAGATAGTCCTCTATCAGATAGCTTACTTTCTAAACTTGAAGCCTCTATGATAGCATGTGATCAATCAGGTGCAGGTGTATTCGAATTCTACAACGGAGATTCCAATGATAAACACACCATATCTTTACCTGATAAGTATGCTTTAGATAGTTCTAGAAAGTCACTATACTCTTTAGAAGAAAGGGCTACAATAGTATTTTACTATTCCCTCTTTATGCTGTCTCAAATCCATGCTCCTTACGAAGACGATCCACGTAAGTCCACATTCAAAGCGTATCCTTATTTTAGATTAAAAAATGATATGCTTAACTTACTTGGCCAATCATCAAAGGCACCCAAGCCAATAGACTTTGAATATATCACGAGCCAAGCATACGAGTATGCTCGCGTTCTAGAATCAATAGCAAAATAATATATACAAAAGAGGCTGGGATAAAACTCTAAACTCTGTACTAAAGCCCACAACATATTGAAAATAGTATAAACAAATTTCAATATATTGCACCGAGCTTTGATAGCAGAGTGGTTTTATCCCAGCCTCTTTATTCTTTTTCATAAAAGGGCTCCCAAATGGGCTACCTAAGCATACAAAAAGCCCCCAAACTTGCGTCTGGGGGCGGGTTTTACTGGAGCTACTGACGGGATTTGAACCTGCGACCTACTGATTACGAATTAATAGCACTAAACACCACTAACACGGCTCAAACCCTTATAAATCAAGGCTTTCGAGGTTTTCGGGAGCCTTATTTTATTTGTCTTATTTGCCCTGTTTTGCCCTATTTTTTCATACTATTTGCAACCAAACTTGAACCACAAAGCGACCGGGTTTACTGATTTAGTAGGTCGCTTTGTGGTTTCAATTCATTCTTCTCTTTTGGCCCTCATGCCCGCTATCCATAAGTCAAACACTTTGCTTTCCGCAGCATCGGGGTCACACATATAGGCTTTGGCCATCCTTACATAGTTACTTGTATCGTTCCCCAGAACTTCCACAAAATCGCTATGCAGCATATTCATAACATAGTAGAAGTCGCCTTTACATTCAATGCCGTGCTGGTCAGCAAGCTGGCTGGTCTGTTCGTATGTCCAGTAAGCGCCGTGTGTGCCGTCTACATTCTTCATTTTAGAGACTGCCACCTTAGCCAGTTCTTCGTCGAAATGAGCACCGTAGGCGATTTTGTGCAACTCATACGCTGTGTCCCAGAAAATATCTGGGCAGCTCCAACGCAGTTTCTCCAGCGCTTCACAGGCTACCTCTTCCATCTTTAGTATCTTCGCTTCGTCGTGCTCGACGTGCTGCCAATACTTTTTCAGCTTATGCATGATGCTTACCTCCTACGCCAGACGAACAACACTCAAAGAAGCATTGCTGATAGTACCTGCCGCAGTAGCCTGCACCTGCAGCTCCGAGTTGTTGTTAATTACGCAACAACTCGGCAGAACGCGAATCAGCGTAGCAAAGCCGATGTTGTACGTGTCACCAGTCGCGCCCGTCACCGTTGCTTCCGCGCCCGGAACGGTCACGCCATTGCGGACAAGTTGCAAGCCAATGTCGCCAGCCGCAGTCGGCGTTACGTCGGCGTTCAACGTCACGAGGTACAAGCCACGAATCAAATTGACGCTCGTGCTGCCAGCAACGTGTCCGATTGCCACGCCAGTCAGCAGATTATTGGTAGGAAAATTCACGAACCCGTTTGCCGCCACGGTCTGCGCCGCAGTCGCAACGGTTGTCAGTGCAGATTTTTGATTACAAGCCATATTGCTCACTCCTTTATACAATCAAGGTATCTCAAAAATACCTTTAAAAATCTTGCTTTTTTAAAGCAATAGGGACGGTTTGCACCGTCCCTGTGGTGCAGTTGATGCACATTTATGGATTTATCAAGCCAACTGCTGCTGATATGCACAGCCACAGGCACCAGCTACATTAGCAGCGATGCTCTGATACGGGCTGTTGGTAATATAAGCGGGCTGCGGATAAGGTCTCAGCGTACCGATAAGGGTAGCACTCTGAGCCTGTTGGCTTAATTGGAAGTTAGCGGTCTGCAAGTCACGGTCGCGGTCTGCGAGCTTGTCGCGCAGGTCTTGGATTTGGTTGGCAATCAGAACTGCTCTGGTTTTTTCACCGTCCTCTTTCACTGCATTGACAATATCGCAGGTGTTGCGCGCATTTTCATAGCGCACTGCGTCGATGTTGCGGTTCGTCTCGCAGCAGCACTGTTGAGCGGCGAAACGATTTTGTGCAATCTCGCTACCAAGCTGATAGCCAGTCTGCATAATGTCACGCTGTACGCCGTTAAAGCCATTCAGCATGGTAGTGTTTTGAGCATAGAAACCATCACACAGGCCATTCTGGACACCACGGATGCCGTCTTTAATATCTTGCATGGAGAACTGGTCTGCAATCTGGTCGCGCGTCATGCTGCCATTTGCAAAGATTTCAGCACCCATGTTGCCGCGATTGTTCCAGTTGCCTCCCCAACCGCCCATCATTACGAAAATAATGAGAATCCATGCCCACCAGCCGCCGCCGAAGCCCATGCAGTCGCCATAGCCGCGGTTCATGTCCATTACAGGTACTACACCTGCGCCACCATTTTCTAAAGTCATGATAATTCACTCCTTCCGATGATATATGCGAACTCTCTGTGCGCATCAAAGAGTTAAGCCGAAATTAGATAACATCTGTTGAAGCTGCTCGTCGCTCATGCCGCGTTGCTTCGCGAGGTTGCGTACAGTTTCTTTCAGCTGTACCTCGTTTTTGCCTTTGCCCATCTGCATAGCGCGCCCCATCATAGGATTCTGCTGCGCCATTTGCGTAAGCATCTGCATTGGATTGCCACTATTCTGTAACATTGCCATTATTTGCATCGGGTTCATGGTTCATACCTCCTAGCTGCTTTTCTAATTTATCCACACGTTGAATCAAGTTATCAACATAACTTCGTTCAGCATATACAACTTGTTTCTGCTCCTGCGGATTGCTTAATTGATAAACTCTGAATACAGGCAACCCGTTTAGGTCGATAGACTTCTCGTAAATCTTCCCCTCTGCCGGGCACGGAAAGAAGGTGCTGCTGCCGTCAAGGTCTATCTGCGCAGCCTTCGCTTCATCTATACCAGTCACCACTCTGCCTTTTAACGCTTGCGGCATCTGGCTCATAGGCATTTGCGGTTGCTGATACATCTGCATCTGCTGCTGCAAATAATTTAATCGCTGTTGCATCTGCGGTGCAGCCCCCGTATAAGGATTTGGTGCGTATTGTTGTCCGTACATTGTTCTCACCTCACACTTATATTTTGCGATATTTTCGCAAATCCGTTCTATCAACATTCCCTCATCATTCGGACACCTGTTTTTGCGTTTAACGCATAAAAAACAAGCCCTTTGGGCGCACGACGCAAAGTCGTGCGCCCAAAGGGCTTCGCTTTATCCTAGATTTCAAAACACGTAAAACAGACTCATATGCAGCAGCAACATCACGCTCAACAGTCTTGTCGGAAATATTCATTTCCATGCCAATCTGGTAATTCATCAGCCCATCGACAAATCGTTTCTCACAGACAACGTATTGCCGAGGGCTGACTTTTGCTTCGTGCAAGACGGCATAAAATTCTTCTCGCGTCGAATTATGTAGCCAGTCCCTTGCACGCTTTTTGAAATCGTCCATATTATGTTGCGATTGCCACCGCTAAAGCGCCGCCTAGCAATACCCATGCTATGTTGCGCTGTGTCTTAATTATTCGTTGCTGCCTTTTTACCTCTTTCTCGTACAGTTCTAGTGATTCGTTGGCAGTCTGCAATAGCAGTTCGTTGCTGCTCGATTGTTTCTTCAATGCTGTCAGCTCTGCTTGCAGCTTCTCGGTTTGCGCTTGCGCTTCGCTCAATGCTGCTTGTGACTTTGCCAGCTCTGCTTTCAGCACTCTGCAATCCCTCGCTAATTTTGTGTTGCTGCTCGCGAGCTGTTCTAATCTCGTGCCGAACAGCGTCAGCTCGCTCTCCGTTATCGTGTACTCCACTTCCGCTATCGTGCGTTCTGCTTCCTGCGCCGAAGCTGAACCAGATACCAACGCACAAGAAGATAGCAAGAGCAATAAACAAAAGGCGATTATTTTTAATAAATATTTTAAATTCATCCATTTTTACCTCATATAACAGCAACAAGGGGACAAATTGTCCCCCTGTTGAACTGTTTGCGTTTTGTCAGCAGTGTTATTACAAGTCAAAACAACGAAGCAATGTTCCTACCAGAAAGCCACACGCAAATCCAATCAGAAGTTTATCGTCACTGACGTAGTTTGAAACACACTCTAAAAATTCGTTAAATTTCTCCATCATCGTCTATTCACCTCACTTTCTCAATGCAGTCTATACCATTCAGCGTTGCCACGAATATCCTGCATTTTATTATAGAGATTTTCGCCCGGACAAGCCGTAGCCATTAAATCTCTGTGTCCGACTACAACATCACTGGAAGCAATAAGTCCGTAAATGTTACACAGCTCAGCTATAAGCTGAGACAGAGAACTTAGCTGCGCTTCCGTGGGTTCTGCAATATCAAAATTGCCACATACGTGAATACCGATAGTGTCTCTGTTCCTGCCGTAAGCGTGAGCACCAACAGCCCATCTAGGTCTGCCTCGCTCCACTGTGCCGTCCTTGCGGATGACATAATGGTAGCCGATGCCAGCCCAGCCTTGAGCCTTATGTGATGCGTGAATTTCAGCAGCGGATAAATCATCGTCTGACGGGTCGCCTGTATGATGTACAACAACCATGTTTGTACTCTGGCGCTCGTTCAAACTGTCAAAACTTAAATCTGTTTCAACGATGTTCGTGTTTCTCACCGTCCTTTTTGTCCTCAAGCCTGTCGGGTATGCCGTTGCCGTTTACATCGACAAAGCACCCGGCGATAAATGTCACGAAGCCAATCATAGCGGGGCCTATCATTTCTTTTATTATCGCCAGCAAATCGCTCATTATGATTTTGCCGAACCACGCTTGGTAGCACCATGCTGCGTAATATGTCAGCACTAACAGTACCACCAAAGCGAAGTACGACATTATCATCCATTTAATAGGCGACTGCATATCGCTGACTTTGTTCTTTGCTACCTCAATATATTTTCCGAGATAGTCTTTGAACTTGCTGAACATCAGTCATCAACACCTTTGGAACAGCAGCATTTGCGAACGTCGTCGACTTCTCTTTTAACCTCTTGATAGCGCAGCAGTAAGGAATTTAACTGTTCCTCGGTAGTAGCCTGTGCTACACGAATGTCGTTTATAACCTTGGTTAGCTCTTTCACCGCAAGCGTGTTGTTGTCAATGCTCTGATGCAGTGCATCGTTCTCAACTCTCTGCGGCTGAACAATCAGCCAAGCCCCCGCAAACGCCAGCCCGCTAATCAAAAAGCTCAGTAACTCTAAGTCCATTTTTCACCTCTCAGAAAATAGTTTGAGCCACCGCGCAAGCAGTGGCTCTTTTTATATACAGCCGTTCCTAGGTAACGGCTCCCCCGACTTTATTTACCCAATGTGGGTACATCAGCAAAATCTTTTTTCTGCTGTTTCGACATATATTTCTGTGCACGTTCAGCAGTTGTTAATGTTAAATCACCAACAGCTTTTTTTAGCTGTGCACCTGTTATGCCGTTCTTTCTAAGCTCTGTCATTTCCGCTGTAGTAAGCCTTTCACCATCGGCGCGCTTTCTCGCAGCGTCCATCAGCAATTTTTGTTTTTTGTCTTTAGTGCGTGTCTTTTCAGCGTATGTCGCAGATGACATATCTGACGCCAAACTCTGGCCTACAGGTCTAAATCCCATGCCCTTGAGGTATCTTTCTGTGCCTTCGTACTTATACGACACTTGGCCTTTGGAGTTAGTGCTATAGCCACGCAGCGCCTCTGCAACATTACCTATAGCCGGATTGATTGTTTTCATGGCTTTGATATAATCACCAGACATTGCGTTAGCAATACTGCCGGGGATTATGCTACCTGCAGGGCCTGTTAAATATCCCAGCAAAGAATCACTGTCCGGGAACATGCCAGACATGCCAACTCGTCTGGAAATATCTACACCAAGATTAGAGAAGATGCCATACACAAGCGTTCTTGACACTGGGTTGTCTCCAAGGTTTTTAAACAACTCCATTTTTAAAACGCTAGATGGCTTATATCCCAGTATTTTTTCCAAGAACTCATCCAGCCAATCTCCACCGGGCAATCCGGCAAAGCCAGCCATAAGAAGATATGTTGCCCAGAACCTTGCTTTCTGCGCCTTCGTTCCTTTGCCGAAGTACGGCATAAGTGACGTCATCAGTTCCCATTCTTTCATGGGGTATTTTTGGAACAGCAGAGCCAAGTCGCCAAGAACCGTTCCGCTAAGCATCTGATAGATGCCCGGAGCGTCAGATGAGCCGTAATCGAAGTTGGCTTCGCGATTTATACGTCTAGCATAAGCTATCGCTTGCTTGTGGCTCATCCCTTTGTCTTTTATCGCTTCGTTGTATGCGCCCAAAACAGCCACAGCCCTTGTAAGTTCGTCGGCCTTTTTAAACAAATACATGCCCTTGTCTCCGGCTTTGCTGACCATAGAGCGTAAGCGTTCAAAACCTTGGCGCTTGCCTTCGATAGCACTTCTGCGCTTAGAGAAACCGCTAGGAGTGTCAAGTCCAATGTTATAGGGAACACCGACCTCTGCCAAAATCTTCTTGTCAGAAAGGCTCATGTTTTTCAGCGCCGACATGCCGTGCGCTGTATGCCCTACGCCTATCAGTGCCACTGTATTGACCAACTGTGTCATGTTGACGAGAGCGGATGATACATTCAAGAAACCCAAAAGGTTCTTGCTTAAAAATCCGTTGATGTTTCCCGCAAGTGCTACGCCCAGTCTGTCACCATAATTAGCGTTCAGATTCTTCAACAGCCAGTCGTTTTTGGCAATCATGCTGTTAATCATGGATTCGAGGTAGTTCGGAGTGCCGTTGTTATGGCGAATATAGCGCTTGATGATGTTGGCCATCGCCTCTTTGCCACCATACTCTTTATCCCAACGTCCAAAGGTCCTCTCGAACAGTTTTATCGACTTCTGCTTCGCTGGCTGCAAAGCACAATATCTGGATGACATTGTAAAGTATCTGTCCAAAGAATTGATGACGTTGGAGTTATAGCCAACTCTACCTTTTCTGTGGCGCAGATTGCCGAAGAAGCGGTTGCGGTTTGTGCGTCCAACAACACCCTTCAGCGCATCTCTTGCTTCTGGCACGCTCATCTTGCAGTTGTCGACAATGGCTCTTTGCAGTGCAATATATTCTGCGTCACTGACAACGAGAGAAGATTTCTTGCCACCAGCAGAATTGTTTTCGTCGCCCAAGTATCTGTTGGGGTCGAAGAACTTGGGCGCAATTTGGAAAGTGACTTTTTCGCCGCCGTTTTGCTGCAAATATTGAGCCACCTTATAGGCTTCTTTCAAGTTCTTGCCGCTTCCGACTGGCACAAGCCCGTCTTTGGTTTCCGCTAAAACCATCCACTGCTCAAAGATATGTGGTAAATAACCAGTGATTTTGCCAATCGGCGGAGCTACGCGCTTCACTTTAGCTTCGTAATATACCGGACCGCCATCGCCGATGTGCTTCTCAACAACTGCTGACACAACGGCATATGGACTGTTTTGCAGCTCTTTCAACTGCTCTGGGGTCATAACTTCTTTGGAAGAGCTTGTGTAAACTCTAGGCTTATCGTAGCGCACCTCGTACTCTACGCCATTTACGACCTTTTCCAGCTTTGACGCTGGCACCCATTTTTTGACATTAGAATCTTTCTTAGAGCCGTCGGACACGAGAACTTCTACATTCTCCAAAAACGGTTCCTTCATCAGTGCCTTGAACTCTTTTGCGTTCAAGGTTTCGCGAACGTGTGTCAGACCTCTATGCGCGTCGTTTACCGCACTCCATACATTGCGAATAAGCTGGCGTGTACGAGCGTAAGCCTCAACAACATTCTTGTTGTACCCAGCATCTTGCAACTCTTTTAACGTATACTCTTTTTGCTCCATCTCGCCAGACTGCAAAAGGTCTAAATAATCGTCGAATTGCTGGTTGTCTTTTAACATGCCAACGAATGTCTGGAATTGCTTTCTCCACCTAGCGCGAAGTTTCTCTTGGGTTTCTTGAGCTTTTGAGTAAATGTTATAGAAACTTCTAAACACAGGACTCTTTTCGGCAAGGCGGCTCGGACTGCGTAATGTCGCCTCAAAGATGCCACCAACTGCATCTTTCGCACGGTCGGTCATTTTATTGATTTTGGTTTTGATTTCGCCAGCTTTAACACCAGCTTCATCTGCCTCGCGATTGGCTTCGGCAACCACGGCTCGCAAGTCATCCGGCATCACTTTGCCGTTGATTTCGTCAACCGCCTCAACTTTGAAAGCTAAGTCTCCGTTAGGTTGCTCGCTGGCAGAATAGGATAAAATTTGATTGGGCGGAAGAATTATGCTCTCGTTCTCGTCAATATTTTCCCAAGGATATTGGCGAGCTTCTTGATAATATTCGTCCCAATACCCCTCTCCCATGCCTCGGATAGAAGCCGCTCTGGCCTCTTGTTCTCCGTGCGTGTCCATGTATAGTTTAAAGTCGGATAAACCTAGCTTGCCTTTCAGATGCGACCTTTCTTCTTGCAAGGCTTTGCGCTGTTCTTTGGGGAGCAGATAGAAGCTTAACGGCGAACCCATTTTGTCAAGTTTTGCCTCTACTTGTTCGCGAACACTTTTTGGATTACTACCGGGGGAAAAGCCTTCATACCTTTGGATAAAATGCTGTATTTCGTGCAGCAATGTCCCCCTAATATCATTCATTTGCAGTTCTCCAATGCTGGATATTGTTCTAATCCACTGAAGCAGTCTGGTGGCCTTCGGTAGATTGGGGTCCGGGTCAGCTAAATATTCCTCTGGGAATGCTTTCCAAAAAGGTTCCGGAAGTTTATCTGCTAATTCCATGGCCCGTTTTTTGGCAGCAAAATAATCTCCGAAATAAGCCTCGTCTACAAGTTTCGCTGTTTCATCCAGCAGTTTTGCAATTTCGTCAACATTCGACCTGTCTCTCTTGATGCTTTTCATCAAAGCCCCTCGGAACCAGCTCTTGTAAGCGCTGGGTGCCGACAATGCGTCTCTTATACCCGTAAGCACCAAATAGCCTTCGCTAGTGTATGCCACTCCGGCATGCTCGTCGTTGCGTTCCTCGTCGTAAACTTTGACCTTTCTCAACTGTGGATACGCATCGAAGAGCTTCTCGTTGTGGTAAATTTTCCCCAGCTCTACATAGTCTGCGGCGTCGTCATCATCGAAGTCTATCTTTTGAAATTCGCTGAAATTTATTAGTGCCGGGTCGTCCTTAATCTCGAAACGCCAGTTCCCGTCCTTGCCTCTCCACCAGCCAGTAGTGTCGAAGATTTCCTCGCGAGATTTGCCTTGTCTTTCAAGTTCTTCGGCTTTAGAAAGCTTTGCAACGTCAGCGGTTTTCGCCTTTTCACCAGCAGCTTGATACTTGCGACCAGTTTTGTTGTCTCGGCCTTCACGCCCAAACATTTTACCGCTCTTGACGGAAAGGAAAATGCCCGTGTCGGTATCTATACCGAACTTTTTGGCAAGTCCAGCTACCCATTTTTGAATCTTCCAAACGATTCGCTCTGCAAGATTCTTCGGGCGTTTGTCCTCTTGCACAAATGCAGCGTAGTCGTCGCACTCCATTTCTTCACAACGCTTTCTGACTTGTTCTTCCGTGAGCTTGTTAAAAGTGGCTTCGCCCATTTGCTTCTTGAGCTTGTATCTGTAGTAACGATACAGATGCTCTATTTCAGAAGGTTTCAGCAAAGTTCTGTGAACAAAGTGCATGACTTCGTGATAAACCGTAGCGTCATTTGCCGCCTCGGTCAGTCTGATTACATCAACCACTTCGCCACCCGCTTCGTTAACGGTTTCCTTGCCGTAATATCCGCGGATTACAAAGCCAGATGACTTAATATCAGCCGCGCTCAGCATCTGCTTCTTCTGCTCATATGTCATTTTGCCCAAGATAGCAGCTTGCGATGTGTTGGTGTCAACCCAAAGGTTGTTACCGTTCGGAAGCTCAACTACGTATACACCGTCGGCTACGGTTGCAATCTTGCTGCCGTGGAAAGCGTCCTTTAAGGTCCTCAAGAATTTCTTTTCGTTTTCTTCCGTCAGAATTTCTTCGCGCTTTCTTGCGATTTCGCTTTCGCGTTCGGCGTCAACCAGTCGCTTGACAGCAGCTTTGAAGGAAATGTCGTCGGAAGCAGCAGCAGCGTTAAGCAAACTTTTCATTGCGGCCTCTCTGGATTGGCTGTCCGATTCTTTGCCGCCTGTGCTTTCCTCGTCGGTTGTGTAATCAAACTTTCCCCCTAAGTCGTGAGCAGCAGAGAAGAAACCATTTTGAAACGCAATGTCTAGCGCACGAGCTTCGCTGCCGAGAGCCATATTTTCTGCGGTTTTGGAGCGAGTTGCTATTTTTTCGTAGAAAGCGTTTTGCTCATCTGACGAGCCTGTAATCAGATACCTAAACATAGCATCAGATTTTGCTCCATACCTGTATATACGACCTTCAATCTGGATGGCTGCAGTAGGTCTTACAGGCAGTCCGAGGTTAATTAAAACTCTAGGATATGCGCCAGTTTTGTCGTGCAGAGAAATGCCTTCTTGCCCAGCAGCAGAAGTGACCATAATAATATCAACGCCGCTGTTGTCGTCGTTAAATTCTTTTACTGCCGCCTTTCTCCTGCCGTCCGATTCGTTGCCGTTAACGAATCTAACTTTATCGCCAAAGGCTTCTTTGATGATGTTTATAGCAGACAACTCTTGGGACAGGTCTAAGTCAGCGTATTCCGGGAACATTTTCTTGAACGCATTGTACTGCTTCTTTTGCTCCGCGTTCATTCTTTTGTACTCAGCATCCGTCAGTTTAAACGGTCTTGTGATTTTGCTTTCTTTGAGGTCGTGGTACAGTACAACCTTCTTTCCTCTAGAAAGATAAGATTTGATTACTGGCACGGAAGCGCTCGCTTTTTCTGTTTCCAGCACAAAGTCCAATGCCATATTCATTCTGGACAGCCACAAATCTGCAAATGAGCCTTCTTTTCCCTTGCCACTCGGAATTGGAGCATCTTCCGCTGCTCGTTTTTTAGCTTCCTCTACTACCTTTCCTTTTTCCGACAAGGTAATCTCGCCACCAGCGCCGGAGATAGCACCCATTACGTGAGCTATTTCTTTTAGCTTTTCGGTTATATTGTTTGTCTTAACCTTAATGAAACGTCTGTTGTAGTCTTTGTCTCCGACCAACCGTCTATTGACCATTGCGCCGTCCTCTACAAGTTTATCGTGGAAAGCAATCTCTTTCGCTGTAGTGTCTAACACTTGGCCGTATCTGTCTTTTGCTGGGACTATTTTGCCGCTTTTCTGGACCACGAAACTGAATACTTTGGTTAAGAAGCCGCCGGAGCTTCCACCAAAGCGGCTGTCAGCGTAATCAAACAGTAATCCTTCTGCATAGTAAGCGTTCTGCGGATAAGCAAACGGTGTCGCGGAAAGCAATAAGGTTTTAGTGCTGGTTTCCTTTTTTCGCTTAGTGTACAACGGACGCTCTTTCGCTGCAATCTCGTTAAGTTTTACTCTCAAGGCGTTGAATTCGTTTTTGACCTTGGGGAATTCAGCCTTAATCTTATCCATCTGCTCTTGCTCTTTCGGCGTTAGAGTGCGTGAAAGCGATGCCATGTCGAGTCTTGACATTTTTTCATTCAACAAATCGAACTTTTCTTTCAAGTTGTCGAGTTGTTTGTACAATTCACTGTACTTGATGCGCACATATCCGCTTAATCCGCCTTGCTTATGTCCGAACAGACCTCTGAAAGCAGTTGTGTACACGCCGATTTCTTCGGGCTTGCCGTTGACATCTGTTCTTTTTTGACCAGACGCAATATGGTGAGCCTCGTCACAGATAATCAAATCCCAGTCTACCTCTTGAACGTGCTTGTTTGTTGCCAAGGAGGAATAGCTGATTATGTTTGGAACACCATCTACGGTCTTGCCGTTGCCGAGATATGCAAATTCATCCAACCCCAAGAGCTTGCCGTCCTTCACCCAAGCGTCGTTGGCAATATCTTGGCTGGGAACGATTATCAGTATTTTCTTTTTTCCGTTCATTATCTGACGCTTGATAACACCAAGCGCAGTTAATGTCTTGCCAGTGCCTGTACCGTTTGCGACCAGCATACCCGGCTTGTCGTTGGAGTACAGGCGCTTTTCTATCGCCTTTATATCCTCGTGCTGTTCCGAATACAACAAAGGCAGCGTTTCGGCTATGTTAGCTTCATCCGCTGCCTTGATTGGCGTATCATCTTTTACTTGTTGTTGTCGTTTTAATCTTTCGGTAGCTTCATCGGAGGATTTTCGCTCAGTTTCATTCTTAATAGAAGTATTCCCAGAAAGTCCTTGGCTCTGCTTGTCGCGAACGGAAACTCCGCTGCCGCCAGCGCCTCTGCCTCGTCCCCGTCCAAAATCTCCGGTGCCGCGTTGCGAAGCATCGGATGTTTTTTGGCCGCCTTGCTGATTGCCTCGTGCTCCGCCAGCAGCGGTCCCACCTCCAGAAACATCCTTGCTGCCATTTGCGCGTCCTCTGGGAACGCCCTCAACCCCCTGCTCTCCATTATCCGCTTGCGGATTATTGCCTTCGCTCGGGTTCTGGCTGCCTCCGTCGGGAGTGACAGGCTCTCCTTCCACGCCGTTTTCATTCCCTCGTCCACTATTGCTTTGATTAGGTTCTCTGGTAGTTCGTATAGGCTCATCGCCGTCACCTCCGTTTTCATCTTGTCCTAAGTCTACCATATTTTCGTCGCCCTGTCTAGGATATGCCTTCAAAGCCTTGCGTGCTGCATCGAAATAATCTTTGATTTCTTCGTACAGTGCTGGGTTTCGCTCTTGGAGCATTTCTTTGGCTTGCTTTGGACTGAGATTGTTGTCTTGAGCGAGTTGAGCAACGAGTAAAGCTCGTTGCCAGCTTGCAACTTTTGCATCATCTGCTTTAAGAGAAATCTGTTCTGGCACGTTGCTAAGAAATTCCCAAGCGGCTCTTATGGTGCCGTCAATAAATCGCACGGCGCGTTGCGCACGCTCTGCGGCTACTTTGCCGGCTTGCACAGCTTTGTTTAACCCCGCCCTTATAATCGTAGTAACTGACATTCGCCATGCGTTAAATTTAGCTCTAGCTCTAACAAAGTTTTCTTCGAGTTGTTTTCCGCCAATAGCTAACAGCTTTGTAAAAATACCCGCATCATAATAAGCTAGGTTATTGGGTTTCCCACCGCTTTCCTCTACCTTGAAAAATTTCTCTGTCCATTCTTGCACGAGCGCAGCGGCTGCTTCCACATCTTCTTGGTTGACGTTGCTTTCTGCGCCATTTACATCAGTAGCATCGGCTTGCTCTTGAGGCTTCTCGCCTTCCTTTCCTTTTATTTCATCAAGGACTTTAGAGCGCGCGTCTGCGAGCTTTTCTTCTGCCTTCTTCAAGGCGTTCTCTGCTTTTTCGAGTTCTTTTTTTGCGTCTGCAAGATTTTCCTCTTTGCTACCAGCCACAGCTTTTTTTGCATCCGCAACACGTCTTTTGGCAACGGAGATTTTTTTCGAGGCCTCTTGAACACTTGCGTCATCGTTGACCAGTCTTTTTTCGAGAGCGCTTGTTTCGCTTTCCAGCTCATCGAGTTTTTGTTTTTCTTTATCAAGCGCTCTTTCTGCGGCTTCTACTTTAAGCCCGGAAGAACTGCCTTTGGTTGCGTCGGCTGTTGCTTTTTGCAAGTTCAATTCGGCTTTCTTTAACTTAGCTTCCGCTTTCTTGACCTCTTCTGCGTTCCCGCTCTCTTTGGCACTTTTGAGTTCTTCGGATGCCTTATCAACAACTTCGGATGCCTTACTTACAGCTTCGTTGCCTCCAAGTTCATCACCTTGCTTTTGAGTTGCTGCGTCGAGATTTTCCTCCGCTTTTTTTACAGCATCCTTTTGCTTTTCGGCTTCACCCAAAAGGTCTCTGTATTTTTCGACCTTCTTTTCTCTGATGACTCTCCGAGCCGCATCAATAATTTTTTGCGGTTCCATAGATTCAACAGATACATTCGGATTTTCTTTTTCCAGCATTTCTACCGTGCGGCGAGGCACGTCATCCTCGGTTGTAGCCGGGTCTTTCAGCGAGGGAAGAACTTTCTCAACCGCCAGAATCGCCTCAATGGCTGCATTGTTCTTTGCTTTATAACCGCCACGGGCTGTTGTTTTTACTTGCCCTTGGAAATTTTCATAAAGCTCATAGTAATATTCCTCAACCATGCGCAACTTTTCGGTGGAAAGATTAAATTCTTTTTTTAGTTTTTCAAAGTTTTTGTTATCATCTAGTTGCAAGTCTCTGAATACGATTTTGCGAATAAGCGCGTCCCACTCAAGCGGACTGCCGTCCTCTTCTACCAGCAGAGTTCCGTTGTCCAGTGCAAGCGTCTTACCCTTAGAGTTCTCGGTTGGAGCGTTGCTGAACAGCACGTCTCCGACCTTGTTGGCGTATTCTGGGCCTTCTTCTTTTTTTACCTCTGCGAGATAATCGTCGCAATCATCGTCGGTTATTTCACTTTTGTATTTATCATCTTCCTCGTCCTTGTCTTTAATTCCAAGAATCTCTTTTCTTGCAGCGTCTGCTACTTTCTTGCGTTCCTTGTTGTATTCGTCGAGGCTTCCGATAACATCGCTGCCGTTCTCTAAAACTTGAAGTTTAAAGAGCAGCGGTTTCAGCATCTTTGCAATTCTCGTGGGGCGTCCGAGGACGTCGGCATCGCTGATAACATAATAAATAAGTCTTGTGCCGCTCTTTGATGATTTATCTGAGACCTCGGAGAATAAAAGTTTTGGGTGCTTCCCTAACAGGCCGAGCAAAAACTCCTTGTCGGTCGGGTGTTTTGTAAGATAAGTTTTAACCTGCTTCTGCTCTTGCTCGCCAAGAAGGTCAATTATCTTCATCAACTTATCTTCGGCTTCGGTGGCTGCCTCTACTTCTTTTTCGAGTGTTTGGGTGTTTACTAGATTTTCAATCTCGCCGTCATCGCTTTCTGTGTCTGTCGCGTTTTCTTTGCCTTTGCTCGGATTGTCGAAAACATGCAGCATGTCGGCGGTAGCAAATCCGGCATCTATAATGGATTGATAAAACTGTGGGATTGGTTCTTCGCCCTTACCGCTGGGTTCTTCGCCCTTGCCGCTGGGTTCTTCGCCCTTGTCGCTGGGTTCTTCGCCCTTGTCACTAGGTTCTTCACCGGGCGTATTCTGATTGCGCTCGATTTTCGTGCCGTCGACATTTGCGATAATATCTTCGACTTCTTCCATAGAGCTTGCTTCAAAGCTCCCGTCCTTGCCGCCCTTGTTGAAAGTAATCTCGTATTCTTTATCAGTAATGCGCTCAACGGTAACACGGTTTGGCTTGCCATCTTCCTCGTGCGCATTGCTGTTGTATTCGCGAACTTCCGAGTCGCTTGCGTCGCCAACCTGCTTAAAGCTGCCTATTTCAAGCGGCCAACCATCCTCGTCACGCTCAGATTTTTTTGCAGTGTTTTTGTCGGCTGACTTTGCTTTAGGTTTGCCTCCACCGCTTTCATCTGTCGGTGGCTGTACGTTGTTTCCAGCACTGTTAGAGTTATCTCCGCTTTTGTTCGGAACAATGGGTTTCGGCACCGCCACATCCTGCCCTTTTCCCTCTTTTGCTTTTTTAGCACGGTCTAACAATGCAAGTTTTTCTAATGGGTGAAGGTTGTTCAGTTTTTCTCTGGCTTCGGCATCGCCTTGAGCCGCTCTGGTTCCAATGCCGTCGTATTCTGAGTTTTTCAAAACATCCTGTACTTTCTTGGAACCCTTCATGCTTTCCCAGTTTAAGTTTCCGGTATCCTTGTGAACATAGCGACTCTTTAAATTGCCCTTTAAGGATTTAGTTGTATGGTCTAATTCTGCATTAGTCCACTCGTCTCCGACAAGCCCGTTACGACGGTCGTCTGCGCGGCGTTTGGCTTCGTCGATAATATCCTTACCGATACGATAGCCGTATTTTTTACCGGCTTCAATCAATGTGTCAAGGTCGTCGCTACCTGCCGCTTCTTTTACCTTTGCAGCCTCATCATCAGTTAAAGTAACCTTTTTGTTGCCTTTGCTGTCGGCTAGATTGTTCAGCGACTTGCGCAAATTTATGATTTTGTTTTCTGTCTTCGGGTCTTTAGCGACAGTAAGTTTCGGACCGATGTTTGGGGTGATAGCGTCGACGCTTTGAGATGGCCGAGTTGCGTTGGTTGTGTTGGTTGTGCTGGTGGTTGCTGGATTAGAAGTCCCGTTACCCACCTTGTCCACAGCAGAATTTACGGCGTTAATTGCCGTTTGTACCTGCCCTTCTGGAGTTGTAGCAGGAGTAACTGTTGGCTGCTCTGCGGGTTGTTCTACGGTCTGTTCTGGAGGTTGCTCAACAGGCGGTTTTTCGACATTAGATACTGGTTCTGAACCTTGTGGTTGTTGCTGTTGTTGCTGTTGTTGCTGTTGTTGCTCGGTGTCCTTTCCGTAGCCAAGTTCAATGGCTTTCGCAATAACGTCCTCGTCCGAACCAGTATCAATCAAGTCTGCTACGTTGTTGTACTCGTCTCCAGCCTGTGCCTCAGATTCAAGATACTGCTCCAAGAAGCTTTTAGCTTCTTTGTATTTAGGGGCAGTTGTCGCCATATTGCCAGACTTGCCCATACGCGACATAACATCGTTGGCGTATTCGTTTATAGAAGGCTCGTTGCCGTTTCCTTGCTTGCGGTTAAGTGCCTCGTCACTGTAGTTCAATGCGCCTTCGCCGCCGTACCATGCGATAGCTGCGCCGCGCGCGCCGTATTTGTCGTAGTATTCTCTAAGCTTGTTACGCGCAACTATTTCTTGGTTTTCTGGTGTCATGGGAGCATCGGCTGACAAGCCAGCTTCTTCTGCCCAGCTAGGCCAGTTATCCGGCATAATCTGGTACTTGCCACTTGCACCTGTACGGCCATTCTTGGCATTATAGCCACCGCTGCCTTCACTCTCTTGCCCTCCTATAGCATTTACCAAAGCTTCAAACTCATCTGTTTGCTGAGCGGCGATTTGCTCTGTTCCGTTGTTATCTGCGCCTGTGTTTACAGTGTCTAACACATCATCCGCATCTGACGGACCGAGCACCTTGCCGTAAGCACCAGCAGCTGCATGTGGGATACCCGCGCCAATAGCGCCAGCGATACCGGAAACGATAACATCCGGGTCGCTGAACGACCAAGATTCGCCAGCTTCCATTTTGGGGATAATCTGCTGGCCGACTTCCTGCATGGAGTTGACACCTATGCTTGTCAAAAATTTAAGTGCTGTACCAACTTTGGTTTTGCCAGTAGCCGCAATCAATGCATCCTGTAAGGTATCGGTGCCCGTAATAAACATCAAGTTGTCAGTCAGAACACCCTTTGCTACACGTTCTGCTTCCACCTCTGTTTTACCGGGGACGTATGTGCCGTTCTGCTTAGCTTTTTCTATATAATCGAGCTTACCGCTGGTAACACTTTCCAGTAATGCCTCTGGAAATGCTTGCTTTTGGCCGAGAGAGACGTTGGCTAAAACGGGTGCAAGATATTTGGGTGCAGACTCCGCTACGCTTTCGCCGTATTTTCCTGCTATTTTGCTCAAGAACGGCGCGCCTTTTCTTACAATTTCTGCGGCTCCTTGCTCTGCAGCGAACTTTTCGGCTGCCGTAGGAGCGCCAGCTCTTGCGGTTATGCCAAGTCCAATGGCATACGGAACTATGCTGCCTACAGCAGCGGCTATAGAGTTGGCACCCAAAGGGTCGCTGTAGTTGCGCGAATATTTTTTCTCAACATCTTCGCCAAACTTTTCAATGCTTTTGTTAAACCGATTACTCCAAGCGTTGAAGCCGCCAATGTCCTGCGATTGTTTATCCCATTCTTCTTCCGTATACATGGCAGGCTTGCCTGCATAATTTAATAGGTTGCCACCAGCACGGATTACATTACCAGCAGCTCCCAGCAGGCCGTAGCCAGCAGCTTGCAGAATGTTGTCATCGTCGTTGTTGTTCGGAGCCAAAGATTCTGGCTTCAAATCTTGCAGAAAAGAAAAGTCGTACATCGGACGCTGAGATGAGCCTAAGTTAAAATTGTATTTTTGTTTTTTGTCATCCATGTTTCGGTCGCGCTCCTTTTATCATATCCAGCCGCGGTCTTTCAGAGCTTGCTCCAGATAGCCGCTGTTTTGGCCGAGCATCTTTCTAGCCAACTGCGCTAACTGCGCGTCGCTCCACTCACCGCCAGCCGCAGCTTTTAACTGAGTAAGCCAGTCTTGAACCTCATCGTAATCGTTGATGTTTTGCGGCACTGAACGTGATTGTTCCCCGCCAGTAACAACGCTTCCAAGAAGATTGCGGGCAGCTCTAACTTTGTCTTTATACGGATATGGCTTATCTGGATATTTTTCGTTCCAATCGGCTTCATCTTTAACAAGCCACTTTGCGGTCTCAATTTGCTGGGTTGTCGGCCCGCCGTTAGCGTTAGTTCCTTTTTTGCCTCCGTAAACAATTTTAGCTGCTTCGTTAAGAGGAATTTGGTAGGCATCGGCTACCGCTTTAATCTGGAAAGCGTTTTTCTTTACAAAATCATTGAAAGCCAAATTGTGTTCAAGTATCTTGGCGTTTTTGGTGGCGTTCCAGATCAAATCAGAAGCAAACTTCATATCTTCTTTTTTGTATAGATGTTGCTTGTCCAAGCGCTTGTCGGTCACTTCGTTATTATATTCGCTCTGCATGGTAGGCAATCCAGCCATCGCAATCTTTGCACCGTCTGGGTTGTATTCCGCCATGCGTGAACCAATCATCTGAGCCAACGTATAATTTTTAGCTTGGATTGCACCTAAGAAATGCTCAAACATGCCATCGTAGACTGTTTTTCTCGCCTCTTTGACAGTCTCGTCTACATCTGGCTGGATGCGCTTCAAGGCACTATCAATTTGCCAACTTGGTGTGCCGTTCTCGACCAATACTTTTCTCAGCTCGTTTTTAATTGCATCGCCGTCTGTAAGGGGGACTTTGTTTAGCCTTGCTTTCGCCAGATTCTGTTGAATCATCTGGCTCATAGTTTCGACCTGTTGCGCGTCTCCCTCCGGGTTGGCGCTATTTGCATATTTAGCCGCCACATAGTCGGCTTTCTCCGCTGCCAAGTCTCTCGGCACCGTTTGGGTTAGACCGACAGCACCTTGTTGATTCGGCTTGTAGCCTACAATGCTTTCAGATTCTTGAGGCGTTGCAAGGTTTGCTGCTTGCAACTGCTGCCCACCGACAGTAGTTGCAAGGGGTGCGAACTTACCGACAGAAGGACCGATAGCACCTTGCTGAGAATCGCCAGAGTTGTTCACGGCGAGCGGGCTTTCTATTGTGTTGCCGCCTACAGAAACTTGCGTCAACGGGCCAACTGCGCCTTGCTGCGGCTGAGCCGAGTCACCCTGCGGCTGCCCTCTCCCTGTCATTTCGTCCAGCTTTGCGCGCAGTGCAGCGTCATTCTTTTTTGCACCTCGCTCTTCGTATCTGCTGCCAAGGTATCTGCCGAGCACAGAGCCGATGTTAAACCAAAGGTCGTTTGTCATGGGAATGTCGGTATTGGTAGGTACTTGCATCTTCATCCCATATGCACCAAAGCTCATTTCGCATCACGCTCCTTACCATTCATTTGTTGCACCTTTGGCGATAAAGCCGTTGGCATAATATGTATTCTTGCCCGTCAGTTTCATGTCGTAAACCTTCCTCGTGCCATTGAAGATGACGCTTTTGACTTTGCCGACGTTCTTTAAATTATCACCAATTCTCAGCATTGCTACATCGCGCCATGTACCGTCTGCTTTCATCAGCGGCTGAGTCAGTGTTGTGATTACATCACGCACATTGCCTTTCTCGTCTTGGCAAACAACCATATAGACTTCGCTATCTTGCGGCTCCATGACTTCAACAACTTCCTCGACACACTGTCTGTCACGAACATGGTCGTATGTAAGAATCTTATCTCCGACGCTGACATCGCAGATTGCTTTAGCTCCAGCATCTGTTTCAATTGGCGTTTCTCCGACAAAGCACCACAGTGAACCATAGGAGCCTGTCGCCATGCCTAAGCCAGCATTAAATAAACTTCCAAGCACACCGCCACCGCCGCTTTGGGTGTTTGTGCTGGTTGTGGTGCCTGTGCCTTTCATTGCATTTAATGCACCTAATGTGCCGCCGCTGTTCAAGCCCAGAGATGCGTTCCACAGATTCAGAGCTGGCTGCTGAGCCGCCTGTTGAGCCGCAGCAGAAGTAGCAATGTTCTGATTGGCTAAAGAAGCCTGCTGACCGTACAAGCCGTTTAACGTGCCAATGTTGCTCTGATATTGCTGCGCCATGGTGTCGGCAGCGTTCTTGGAAATGTCGTTCATGGCTGTGTTTGTTACGCTGCTATTGAGAATTCCTCTAGCGCCAAGGTTATTGAGCGTACTGCCCATAGTGTTGTTTACGCCGCTTCGGATGGCGTTCTCCATATTCTGCTGATATGCAGACGGCAAAATGCCTTGCGTCAGATTAGCCACACCTTGTTGCGCCGCAGAGGTCTGCTGGTTAGCGTTGTTTAATAGCTGGTTGTAGTCAACTTGAATTGTACCCAAGCTATCTTGCAACAGCCCCCTTGCTACACCGTTCAACCACAGCGCGTTAGGCGCAATAGCTTCGGAGTAGTCGGCGGCTGCTTTTTGCAGTCGAATTTCCTGCTCTGTCGGCTTATAAGATTGTACAGTTGTCGAGCTGCCACCTTTTTTACCCATTAAGCACACCTTCTTTCCGTAACTTTTCTTTCATTTTTTCGATTAGCGGGCTGGTTGCTTTGGTGTTGAAATAATGAGTTACCCAATAAACTGGCTCGCCTGTCTTTTCGTCGTTATGCTTGTGTGTGATGACAACCAATCTGCCGATGCTGTCTTGACACCAATAACGGAAGCGCCCGTCAACATCTTCCTTTTCGATTGTTTCCCAGCCAAAGCCACGGATGTACGGCTCGATGTGTCTGGTGCAAATGCTGGCGACACATTCAAAACCAGCCGTGCAGCTTACGAGTTCGGCATAATCTCGCCAGAATTTAGCATCGCCGCATACTTGATAAATAATCATCATTTTGCCTTCAAAGTCGGGCTTCATGCTCGCAAAACCTCTTTCCGGCATATACAAAAGGCGATAGCCCGGTAATAAATCAAAGCTATCGCCTGTTTTGGTTTCATAAATTTCAATCCATTCTTTAAGGCTTTTAGCCTTCATATTACATTACCGCCTTCCTGTTCTAATCAAATTATTCGTCGATACCGTACAGGCAGAAATTATTTATCCTGTGCGGCGATGTGCTAGTCACGACAACCTGCATGGCTCGCAAAGAATTGTAAAAATGCTTCACTCTGCGCTTAGTTGTTAAACTGTAATCAAAGCCACGGTCAGCAACCTGTATGTGAATTTTGCCGCTCTCGTCGCCTTCTCTGCCCTCAACAAAAATATCAAAGTATCTGGTGATGATGCGGTTGGGAGTGATATACATTTTCGAGATAATTTTGCTGTATATCGGCTCTCCGTTGTCGGTAGTATACTCGTCATTCATGCGGCAAACACCGTTGTCGGTAGCCAACATAACACCGTTGTCTGTCTGCGCAACGTCGTGAATATCATCGTGGAATGTGTATTTGTACGCTGCGCCAGTATCATACTGATATATATAAAAGGTCTTTTCATCCTTGGCGTTAGGGCGTATCCAGAGCTGCTTCATAGTCAGCATGTTCCAGATTCTTGGTTTGTAGCACTCTTTTTGCAGCAGCCTGTTTATCTTATACGCAACTTCGGTTGTGTCGAAGTTGCCGTAAGTTGTTGTTGTCTGCAAACTGCGGATGCCCAAATCTGTCGCAAACACAATAGTATTGCCTAACAAAGCGAATGATTCCCTGTCGTCTTGTGCGTGGGTGTTGCTCAGAATCTGCTGGCTCTGTAAGTCTGGTACGGTGCCGCTTATCTGATAACCCAAATCATTGGTCTTGAATACAATCAAGTCACCGGAGAGAGGCAGCGTAGTGATAATATCGCCACCGTCAAGCTCGCCTATGCCATACCACTGGGCTTGGCTCGCCACATTAGTGTCCTCTTTCCATGCCTCATCGGAGGTACAGTCGCCAGTGCTGCTGTAATGGAAGTTGTCGTCACCGCGTTTGGATGTACCCAATCTGCTGTCGCGCACCCATAAATTGTCGCAAAGGAAACTGCCTTCGACGGTAGTCAAGTTGTTCTCGTAATCATAGTATTGTAGCTTATCACCGCTACCTATGGTAACTTTAGCACCGAACCGCTGACAGACAGGGCGCTCTTCGCCTGTCAGTTTGCCAATCTGCTTCGGCGGTTCTTTGACATAACCGTAATAAGCGTTGGCCGTCCCCCTTGCTGGCGCTTTGCCAAACAGCAGAAACCCATCCGTACTTTGGTCATACCAAATTTTATCCACTGGCTCACCAATGTCGATAAGAGGCTCGGAATAACCGCACCTAGTACGCAAAACGCCCTGCTCGAACATATAGTTTTCAAGCAGGACGGCTTCGTTTTCACCTATCATGTTGTCTGGAACAGAAGCGTTCATGCCGCCCACTAAACTGCTTAGGCAACACGATACGCTCTGCGGTTCTCTTTCTATCGGCATAATCTCACCTACAACGTAATCTTCTCAATATCAGTTTTGTTCTGTGCCGCTTCTACTTGTTCTTTCGCCTTGCGGTAGGCTGTGTGCAAAGCATTACTACGCACCGCCACGGCAGCGATAACCATACGTAAATCATTAGCTGTCACCTTAACATCTTGATTATCTGCCGTAGTCCAATCAATGCTTGCACCCTCGCCTTGTAATGATAAGGCGATAATAGCCGCATTTATGCGGTCTCTCGCTTTGTCGTCATAGTCAAAGCTATGTCCGTTGTATTCGATTGGCTCGACCTCGGCAGTGTCACGCTGACGCTTTAACATCAAGATTTTACGCTGTTTTACGT
>ERZ824598.1369-NODE-1369-length-31175-cov-8.614524_pt1 | contig 31175 bp, 40 predicted proteins | sample MGYA00519934_ERZ824598 | MGnify/ENA primary metagenome ERZ824598 (study PRJEB31778, sample SAMEA3449177) | human gut metagenome | biome: human gut; feature: human-associated habitat; material: faeces | place: United Kingdom | collected 2010/2012 ...
TATTTTCTGCGTACTGTTTGCCTCGGCATATCAGCCCCGGCTCAAATCCTTTATATCCTTTCATTTTTTATTCTTCTTTCTTCCTTATAAGCGTTGTATTTTTGTCTGTACTCATAGCTCTTACCGAAAATGTTCCACGCCGCCTTTACGACATTCGGCTCATATGGACGTATCTGTTCGAGGTCATCAACCGCTTTGTAAGATATCGGGCAGCCACAGCAACCTGTTCTAGTTAATCCGTAAACCTCGTAAGCGTCTGAGTACTTAATTCCATAGTAATTTTTGTACCATTCCTTATCCTTGTCGGAAACATAGTAAAGAGGTCTGAGTCTGTACTGTCCGGTGCTGGCTTGCGTAAAGCATAGCGCAGTGTTATCTTTGCGGGGTACCGACCTCATTCCGCCCTCGTCACGGCGTTCTCCTGTGATTATCAATTCGTAATCTTTCTGCACCTTATGTGCAATTTGCTTCTTGCAATAATCACAGCATTTAGCGGATATTTTAAAATCCGGCGGGTACTCTGCGATAAAATCTCGCATATACTTTGAACTGTTGATTACAAGCTGTATGTTAGGTCTGGGTTCTCCGGCGGAATTACAACAGCAAAGGAAGTTGATCAGGCTTTCACACTTGGGGTATCGTTCCTTCAGTTCTCTTCTTTTTGCCGCCTTATCCTCGGCTTTGTCGTATTCCTCCGCAATGCTCAGTGGTACGCCTTTTTTCTGCCAGTTTTCCAACCCCTGACTCATAATTTTTGATACAAAGGGTATTCCATAGGTTCTGGCTGCTTGTACAATGCTTATTTTTGGGTGGCATTCCTCAATTTCGACACCGTATTTTTCAGACGTTTTTTTAACGTGGTCTTTGGTTGCTTTCATTTCAAGTCCTGTGTTAAAAAAAACATATTTAACCGGCGGCAGTTCAAAAAGCTCCCTCGTACGCTCTATCAAGTCAATCATGATGTCGCTGTCTGCCCCGCCTGAGTAAGAGCAAATTGCTTTCGGGTGCTGCTGCAATCTTTTAGCAATAATGCTTTGTATCGCTAGAAATTTTGCTGGTGTGTCAAAATCAGCGTAGTCCGGTCTGTCCGTGTAAACACGGCTTTTATATGTAGTTCCCATTTTTTCTTTTCCTCCTTACCCATTTTATCCTCTCAGCTGCTCTCTGGTCACGCCCTGTTTAATATTAAGCTGAGTATAGTCTCTAATCATATTATCAATAATCGCACGGTCATTAATTTCTTTTAACTCTCCCCATGGATCGGGACTGTAATTTGTCTTGCATTGCCGTGTTTTTATGTTATATTCCGTCTGCTTCATTTTTTCCTCCTTGGCTTTAAATTTTGTCGTCTAACGGTTCCCTTACACCGTCTTTTAATATGTTCTCTTCAAGATACTGATATTCTTCCGGCGATAACGGCGGTATCAGTGTTTTATATTCCTTTTTTATTCTCATTGGTTTCACTTCCTTCAATTGTTCATTGGTTTTCTCCTTGATTTTTTTACTATAACAATGGTTCTAGTTCCTCGGGGTGGGCATTTATATGCCGGCTCACGTTTTCGGAAACCTTATCCATCATTTTTTTTGAGTACTCCGCTCTCTTTTCTTTACTTAGAGAATCCCATCTAACAGGGGCTTCGTCTCCAACACAGATATAACTAACATGCGGAAAAATATCAGTTTGTTTCTTTCTACCCATTTAAAATATCTCCTTTCTATATTTTAATAATATGTTGCTATTGATTGTCCCCTTGCATTTTATTGCATACCAAATTCTTCGTCATGTTTTGTTAGCATTTTTATCAACTCCCAGCATATTATAATTAAGGCATTAATCGTATTTAGGTGTTAATTTAACAATAATCTTTTCATCAGCGGTAGTAATTAGTTCATGGGTTACTACCGCTATTTCTTCGCCTGTTTCTTTATTGATTACGGACAATTTACTGTAATCTTCAGATAAAACTCTGTTGTCTTTCATAATTTCCTCCTTTACTCGTTTGGAAAACATACACGATTAATTAGCCAATCGGGTGAAACACAGGATTGCCGTTTCTGTCTTTTGCGATTTCTGATACTGTAATATTATCAGGAATCACCTCGGCTAATTTACTCGTATCGTTTATTCTCTCAGGAAGTAATTCTACTTTGCTTTCTGAGAGATTTTTTTGGCTTTTCATAATTTCCTCCTAAAGCAAGTGGCTTATTTAAAAATACGTCAAAAGAGTTTTTGCCGTATCGCAAATTGCGTTTGAAAGTTTTGTATAACGCTTAACATCTCGGACTGGTAGTTTAAGTTGTTTTTCTCTAAGTTCATTTAACTGTCGAAGTAAAACAACTTGAACATCAGTTTTTTCTTTAATTTTATTAGCCATAGTTTTCTCCTTTCATACCGATTTGATTTCTTTTAATCTAATCTTAATATTGCCCTCCCTGTCAAAATATGGTATAATTTGTTTGAAGGGAGGTGTTGATATGGCTACAAAAGCAATCATCCGATGTAAAAAATGCGGTGAAGAATTCCCAATATACTGGAGTGATGTAACTCATGAACCTATTAAATGCAAGCATTGTGGTTTATCTATGAATGAATTTATGACTGAACAAGTTATTAATGCATTTGCAGCGGTAGTAGATGCAAATAAAGAACTTTACAAGTCACATATTGAAAACCACGAACCGCTTTTTGAGATTGAATTTTCGCATAAGCATTTTATCGATTGCGATTTTCCAAAAACGGATGATTAAGCTCATACTCTACTATTTGAAGTACATCATGCAGTAAATTGTTAGAGCGGTCAAGGTTATTATTCTTCGCTATTTCCTTGAACTGCTCTAAAATTTTTCTGATTGTTTCTTTACCAATCGTAGCTTGTAAACTTTTTAGTATAACTTCATATTCGTTCATTTTAAATTTTCCTTTCTTAAGCTGACTTGGTTTCGTTGTTGATTCCGAAGAGTTCATTCGGAGTAACCTTTAACGCCATTGCAATTCGCAATACATCATTAGCGCCAAAAAACTTTCTGCCCGTCAACAGATTGCTGAACTGCTGTTGGGAATATCCAGCCTTTTCAGCAACGCTTTTTTGCTTTAAGCCTTTGTCATTCATTATTTTACGTGTATATTCAGCTACGTTGTTCATATTATCGCCTCCTTTCAGTTTTCTCAAGTTTCTTGGTACAAGCATATAATAACATATAATTCTTGAGATGTCAAGACATTTTTTCAAGAAATTTGAGATTTTTTTATTGACATTGCAATAATTGTATGATATTATTAGCTAAAGGACGGTGTATTTATGAGTATAGGAAGTAGAATCAAGCAAAGAAGAGAAGAATTAGGATTAACACAACCTGAATTAGCTAAGTTAGTAGGAATTTCAAAGGGGAGTATTGGAAATTATGAAAGTAATGTAAGCTCCCCAAATGAAAAAATTCTATTTAAATTATTTGAAATTTTAAAATGTGATGCAAATTTTCTTTACCAAGATGATTTTCAATATAATCTAATGGATGAAAATGTGGCACACGATTCAGAAGAAACTGAGTTATTATTAAATTATAGAAAGTTAGATGAAATTAGTAAAGAAGTCGTTAACAAAGTAATAGCTATTGAGTTAACACGCAACAATCATAAATAAATATCATGCCAATTTTTTTCATTTTTGTTGATTTTTGTCACATTTTAACAAAATTATATAAAATACTTCTTATAATGTGCGAATTGTTTTATTTGATACGGTATGGTATAATTTTAACATTATATTTACATATCAAGGAGTTGTGACATAATGAACAAAGAAGAAATGTTAAAAGAACTAAGACGAACAAATGAAAACTATCCACCTGCGTATAAAACACTTGAAAGTGTATCCAAAGTTATGCTCTATGTGGCTATAGTATTGTTTATCCTTGGTGCTATTAGTGCTGTAATTATGTGGAAAGAAATCGGATTCATATCATTTCTTATATCAATAATATCAGTTGGTGTTAGTGCTGGAGTACTTTATGCGATATCTGCCGGATTAGATGGTTTAGCTACTATTGTGCTGAACACCGCCCAGACTAAAAATCTACTTTTATTTAAGATTAAAGCAGAAAATGATTTATTACAAAAATAATATAATAAGCTATTGGAGGAATTTTTATTATGAAATCAAAATTAAATACTATATTGCAACTTGCTATAATAGTTTTACTGGCAGTTGTAATCGCTCTTCAAATTTTTAATATTAACAATAAAGATGCTGATTCTGATTTTGTTGAAAAAAACTTATCACAGCAAAAACAATGGAATGATTACCAAAAAGAAGTTGGTAAAAAGAATATTACTGTAACAAACGATAAAATTTCTAGAGGGGATTACAGCACTTCTATTATCGGAGATGTCACCAATACATCTAATAAAACTGTTAGCGGTGTTTCAGTAAATATAACGCTTTACAAGGATAATAACGAGGTAGATACAACGCATGAATATATTGGAGATATGTCTCCAAATTCCACGAGAAAAATGGAAGCTACAACTTATTCCGTTGATTTTGACTCATATACAATTGATTATGTTACTGGCATAATATATGATTAAAAAAGAGGTATGACAGCATGAAAAAACTAAAAAAATCATTGGCTTTTATCGTTTCAATTTCAATGCTCGCAACGCTTTCGGCTTGTAATTCAGATAATAAAGATAGTTCTAAGGAAGAATCAACTGTTGAAACTACTGCTGAAATAACAACCGAGGCTGTTACTGAGGAAGAAACTACAGAAGCTCCTACAGAAGCAACAACTGAAAAACCAACAGAACCATTGTCTGAACTATCAGAAACGCAAAAATTAATAGTGGACATTTTGCAATCGGGTTTTGAATCTTCTTTCGGTGAAAATATGAAAATTTACTATGAAGAAGATAAGAGTAACTATGTTATATCAATATGGCAAGACGGAGTAGCTGCAAATTTAGAAAATGAAGCAGCAGCGGACGCTTGGAGTGCTATGATTGATACGCTTGTTTCAGCAGTTGGTCAAATGACCGATCCAATTCGTCAGATTGATTCAACAGCAAATGTAACTTTAAATATTTTAAATGATGAAAACCAGAAAGATATTCTTCTTACTATTTATAACGGTGAAGTATCATATAATATTATAGATTCTGAAACAAAACCTAAAGAAAAAACATCTGAAAAATCTGAATCTGATAAAACTGTTCCAAAAGAATATACCAACGCTCTAAAAAAAGCTAAATCATATAGCGATAATATGTATATGTCAAAAGCCGCTATACACGACCAATTAACTTCTGAATATGGAGAAGGATTTTCGGAAGAAGCCGCCGATTATGCCATGGAAAATTTAGTTGCTGATTATAAAGCTAACGCATTACATAAAGCTCAAACATATCAAGACTCTATGGCTATGTCTCCAAGTGCAATATACGACCAGCTAATTTCAGAATATGGCGAACAATTTACAGAAGAAGAAGCACAATACGCCATTGACAATTTAGAATAATTTTTCTTTCCCCTCTCACGAGGGGAATTTTTTATGCCAAAAGTCTTTTAAATTGCTCTACTGCCCTATCGTTATATCTGAACGCATCAACTTCCTTGCTTGAATAAGGAGACTTATCACGATAAAACTCACCGTATTCTTCCGTTTTTAAGCCGTTAAGATTAGCTATTCTTCCAACCTTTTGAGCCGTGACACCAAACATATCTCCGATTTCAGTTGCTGAATACATTTTCTGTTCTGATTTTGGCAATGGTAACAATGGTTCTCCTGCAAGAATTTCAGCCGACTTTGCTACTAAAATGTTTTTGTACTGTGGCGAAACTGTATCCACAGCAGCTAATTTTAAGTATTGATTTGACATTCTTACACGAGCATTCATTTCTTTGACCTTAACATTCATGTCTTTGTCTGGTCTGGACTGCGGAATTTGATATCCGCCCGTTCTACGGATAGATGGTAGTACCTCGTCAAAAATCCAGCTTTCAAATTTTTCGGCGGAGGGCAATTCGCTCTTTGCTGCAAGACGATAAATATCGCCCTCGGAGATAAACTTCATCTTTTGTACGCCTCCAGCTGTAGGGGTCGGTAATTCACAGACCCCTTTGCAATGGGCTGAAATTGCATCAGCGGGTCTCTTATACCCTAATGACATTGCTACATCTTTACCACAAAACATAACCTTACCATTTTCTTCAATTGTTCTTACAGAGCCAAACTTTTCGTTTTCAAAAATTTTAATTTCGTTCATAATTTTATTCCTCACTTTCTAATATTTCTTCTACTTCTACGCCTAACCCTTTGGCAATCTTGGCAGCTGTTGATGGCCAACAAGTACCTCTATTCTTAATCGTTGAAAAATTCTGACGAGATACTCCCATAATCTCGGCTGCTTCTGCAACATTAAGATTTTTCTTTGCCAAAATAAACTCTATTTTTTTTCTACTTATTTTCATGTTATCACCTCTTCCTCACTCCTTTTAGTGGAGCGTTTTTTATATTATACTCCATTAAATTCATGTTGTCAAGAGTTTTCAAGAATATTTTTTAAAAAATGTTGCATTTAATGGAGCGTTGTGTTATTATTATATTTAGAAATGGAGTTGATATAAAATGAATATTGGAGAAAATATAAAAAAATATCGAAAAGAAAAAGGACTTACGCAAAAAGAACTGGCTGATAAAATTGGAAAAGGTTTTTCAACTGTTCAAAAATATGAATTGAATATATCCCAACCGCCTATTGATGTTTTAAATAGAATAGCTGATACGTTGGATATTAATGTTTCAAAATTGTTCGATATTGAAAATACCCTAAATCAATCCTCTGAAATTCTCAGTAATTTTAACCCTAATGACTCAAGCACATTTACCGAAGTTTCTTTTGAAGATGAAGCACAACGTCAGGAAATGTATTTAAAAGAACTGCGTGAGGATACTATAAATAAGTATGATAGTTTAGATTTATTCGGTCAAAAAGCGGCTAATAAGTATATTAATTTTCTGGCTAAAGATGAAGAATAATAATGCCTCCTTTCATCGTATTTTGTCGAATCCGGATTACAGTTATTATTATACTCAGCAAATTTCAGATTGCAATAGATTTGTCGTAGAAGTTGCATTTCGTGCCGTAGAAGTTTTAAAATGTCAAAAATCAACACTATGATATGTGAAAAATACACAAAAAAACTTGCCAGTTGGCAAGACATGTAAATACAAGGAGGTTAAAATGAAAACAGCAGCTGCATATATACGTGTTTCAACTGATGATCAAATTGAATATTCACCAGACAGCCAGTTAAAGGCTATAAGAGATTATGCACGTAAAAATGACATGATACTACCGGAAGAATTTGTTTTTATTGACGAGGGCATTAGTGGCAGAAAAGCTGAAAAACGTCCGGAATTTATGAAAATGATCGGTACCGCAAAAATGAAACCGAAACAGTTCGATGTTATATTATTATGGAAGTTCAGCCGTTTTGCCCGTAACCGTGAAGACAGTATAGTTTATAAATCTATGCTCCGCAAACAATGTGGTATAGATGTTATTTCAGTTTCTGAACAGCTTGGAGAAGATAAGACGTCAATACTAATTGAAGCCTTAATTGAAGCAATGGACGAATACTATAGCATTAATCTCGCTGAAGAAGTTCGTAGAGGTATGACCGAAAAGGCGCAGCGGGGCGAAGTTGTTAGTGCTCCACCTTTTGGGTATGACATAAAAGACAATGTTTTTATACCTGATCCCGAAGCTGCTCCCATTGTTAAGATGATTTTTGATAAGTATCTAAAAGGTCAAGGTTGTCTTGAAATCGCAAAAGAACTTAATAAAATGGGGATAAAAACTAAGCACGGAAACAAGTGGGAAAACAGAGGCGTTGAATACGTCTTACGGAATGTAGTATACACAGGTAAATTAACATGGACTCCCATAAAAACCAAAACACGCGACTATAATTGTAAGGACACAATAATAAGTCGTGGTATGCATGAGCCTATTATAGATCAAGAGACTTTTGATAAGGTTCAAAACATGATTCTTGAAAAGAAAAAGCTGTTCCCTAAGCATTCAAGGCAATCTTCTAATGAATTTATGCTCAAAGGTTTTCTCAAATGCAGCAACTGCGGCGGTGCTTTGGTATATGCAACAAATAACAGAGTCCAGTGCAATAGGTACTCCAAAGGCACATGCGAAGTTTCGCACAGCGTAAGTTTGAGTAAACTTAATTCCTCTGTGATAAGTGCATTAAAAAGTGACCTCGAAACGCAGCAATTTAAAATATATAAAAAAGCTGCGGAAGAACAAGATAATAAAGACATAACTCCGACTCTGATAGCAAAAGAAAGAAAAAAACTTGAACGTGTTAAAGATGCCTATGAAGCCGGAATTGATTCCCTTGAGGAGTACCGCATAAACAAAGAAAAAATCCTTAAAACGATTGCTGAACTCGAAAAAAATAAAAAGCCTGAATCTAGCCAAAAGGATGATTTCCAAAAATTAAGTAAAACTATTAAAAAGAGTCTTGACATCCTAGAGGATGAAAATTGTAGCGAAAGTATTAAAAATATAACGCTGAGAAGTTTTGTACGTCAAATTGTTTACATGAAGAAAACCCAATCTATTGAAATTCTTTATCAAATATAAATTATCTCCTTTTACAACTAGGACCGCCCAGCTGGCTAACGATAAATTCAGCAAGCTTTGGATTAGGATTCTTTATATTCACCGGATATTGGAGTTTCTTTTCATATTGCCACATTAATTAGCGCTCCTTTCCCATGGCCACGGTTCCTGAACCCATGTCCATTTATTTCGGCTCTGCACTTGTTCAGTAGTAAGAGGACCGTAAAGCTTATTATATTCTTCTACAGCGGCTTTTCTTAATTCATTATATTTATGATAGTATGCCAGACCATCCTGACAGTCAGGATGAGTATCAAGATAAATACGAATTTCATCAAGTGCAAATCCATACATCTGGATCACTCTGAATAGTTTTTCTTTAGAATTCATAAACATCCCTCCTCAGGAGCCAATGGAAGATCCAGTTCAGGGAAAATAGTACCTCTTTCAAACGCCTTTTCTTCATCGTAAGTCTGACCCCACTGCTGAAGCGGAACATAAGCCATTGCAAGGGGCGTATGCTCCGGAAATCTGGGTCTTGACATCATATTCGGCATATCATTTGGTTCATGCTTACGCATCTCAGGTTCAAAACGAATATTATCAAACATACTGAAATCCAAATTTAATTCCTCCTTATGCATATTTTGTATAGCTATGCCATACACTATTATATTATGAAATTTTTTTATTTTTGTGAACTTGACATTCACAGTAAAATTATGATAATATTATAAAAAAGCAAAAAGGATGTTGAATATGTTTATTGCAAATGAAAAAAGATACGATAAAATGCCCTACAGACACGTAGGAAAATGGGGATTAAAACTGCCTCCTATATCTCTTGGTATGTGGCAGAATTTCAGCCATACCGACAATCTGGAAAATATGGAAAATATGTGCCGTACCGCTTTTGACAACGGAATTATTCACTTTGACCTTGCCAATAATTACGGTAATCCATATAACGGTTCCGCAGAAGAAAACTTCGGAAAAATCCTTAAAAGAGGTTTAGGATATTACCGTGACGAAATTTGCATTTCAACCAAGGCGGGATACGATATGTGGCCGGGTCCTTACGGAGCTAAACACGGTTCACGTAAATACCTTACCGCTTCTCTTGACCAGTCTCTTAAGAGAATGGGACTGGATTATGTTGATATTTTTTATCATCATGTTTTTGATCCGGAAACACCGCTCGAGGAAGTTGCACTTGCACTGGATAATGCGGTAAAACAAGGAAAAGCCCTATATGTAGGAATTTCAAATTATAATACAGAACAAACCTCTAAAATAAAGAAAATATTTGATGAGCTGAAAACTCCGTTTATTATTAATCAACCCTCGTATTCTATGCTCAACAGATGGATAGAAGAGGACGGACTCAAAGATTACGCTTACGAAAACGGCTTGGGACTTGCCGTATTTTCCCCTCTTGCACAAGGTCTTCTTACAGATAAATATCTGAAAACAAATACCGGTTCCTCCAGCCGTCCGTGGATGAAAAGCCAACCTGATGAAAATACCTTGAAAAAACTGAAAAAACTTAATGAAATTGCTGCAAACAGAGGTCAGAAATTGTCACAAATGGCGCTTTCCTGGGTTTTACGTGATGATAAGATCACAACTGTTCTTATCGGTGCAAGCCGTCCGGAACAAATTACTGAAAATCTTCAGGCAGTCTTTAAAACTGATTTTTCTCAAGAAGAATTAACGGCAATTGAAGATACTTTATAGATTTATCAATATGCGAAAACTAAAATAATACTGCCTCGGTTTATGCGTTCAGCACAAATCGGGACAGTACAATCTAACAAGTATTTTTAATACTAAACCGGACAGATAAACTGTCCGGTTTTCTTTACTTATTCAATGCAGAACTTAAACAACTGCTTCATGCTTACGAAAAATCAATTCGTTTTTAAGTTCCTTTATCTTCACAGTATAGGTAATAAGCAAAACAACATCTGCAAAAATCCATGCAACCGGACTTGCTAAACATACTGCTGTATATCCTATTGAAGATACAAACAAGATCGCTACAAGAGATCTCGCTGCAAGCTCGCTGACTCCCGCCAGCATCGGCAGCATACTGTATCCCATACCCTGAAGTGAATTTCTGATAATAAACAGTACTCCAAGAAACGGATAGAACAAACCGTTTATTCTTAAATAATACACTGAAAGATCAATTATTTTTTGTATATTTTCAGAATCAGCCGTATTTTTGTCAATAAACAAAGTTGTCAGCGCTCCACCTAAGAATGAAACTGCTGCGCATGCCGCTACACAATAAACCATTGTCATTGCAATACTCTGACCAATTCCGGCAGTAATTCTCGAATACTTTCCGGCTCCTCTGTTTTGTCCGCAATAGGTTGCCATAGTTATACCCATGCTTTCCATAGGTCCCACAGCTACGGTCTGAATCTTTATTGCAGCTGTCATTGAAGCTACTGCTGTTTTACCAAGCGTATTTACAGCAGACTGTAAAATAATAGAACCAATAGCTGTAATAGAAAATTGCAGCGCCATAGGTACTCCTATTACAACAAGTTTTTTCATTTTTTCCAAATCCGGTTTTAACTCAAATGAATCAAATCTTAAAATATCATAATTTTTTATAGTATAGAAAAGACACAGCAAAGCAGAAATTCCCTGAGATATAACAGTCGCAAAACTAGCACCAAATACTCCCCATTTAAATACTATAATAAAGGTGAGGTCTAAAATTATATTCAGTACAGAGGATATTCCCAGAAACACCAACGGCGTTTTACTGTCTCCCAGTGCACGAAGAATTCCGGAAAGCATGTTATAAAATATTGTAGCGGAAATACCCGCAAAAATTACTATTATATAACGGTAAGCATCATCATAAATTTCCTCAGGAGTGTTTGTTATACGTAGAATCGGTCCGGTCAGAAGCATAGTTGAAACAGTCAGTATAATAGACGCAATAACGCTTAAATAAATAGAGTTTGCCACATATTTTCGCATTTGTGAGTGATTCCCTGCACCAAAGCTTTGAGCCACCGGAATGGAAAATCCGCTGCAAATTCCAAGTGCAAAACCGATTACAAGAAAGTTTATAGCGCCTGTAGAACCTACAGCGGCAAGTGCGTCAACCCCTACATATTTTCCAACAATAATAGTATCAACCATATTGTAAAGCTGCTGAAAAACATTACCAAAAATCATCGGCAGAGCAAAGCTTAAAATCAGTTTATAAGGTTTGCCGGTCGTCATTTCTTTAGTCATAGACATATTGCATTATCCTTTCTTGAATATTGTAATTTTTTATTTTTTATGATAAAATAAAATCATTCTGAATTTCTATTATGGAGGTCAACCATGGAAGATTACAGCCATGAACAAATTCATTACCAGACAGATACGGGTATGCTTCTTGAAATTGTTGAAGTTTCCGGACATTCCGTTTCTAAGCACTGGCACAACGGATTTGAAGTTATTTTTATTTTAAGCGGTTCAATGACAGTTAATATAAACAATAGAGATTATAAGCTTCAAAACGGAGGGTTTGCAGTAGTAAATTCCAAAACTATTCACTCAACAGTCTGCCGCGGAACATGCAAATATCTTCTCATTCAGATACCCTATGAAACAATAAAGAAAAATATTCCCGATATTGACATAATCATGATAAGATGTATATGTACTTCAGAAGAAAATACAAAAGGTAATTTCATAAAGATCCGTAATATACTTACAAAACTGAAAATGCATTATGAAGCCCCAAGAGACTGCGGATATCTGCTTATGCTTAACAGTCTTATATATAACCTGCTTTATCATCTTGTTATAAATTTCAAAACCAGCATAGATCCTGTCATGAAAGAGAAAGCTGACAGAAACATTCAAAGACTTGGAGTCGTTCTTCAGTATGTCCGTCAGCATTATGCCGAAAATATTTCGCTGAATGACGCTGCACACATCGTTGCTCTTAACAGGGAGTATTTTTCAAGGTTTTTTAAAAGATACATGGGCATGACTTTTATGGATTACGTTTATGCCATTCGTCTTGAACATGCTTATTACGACGTCATCAATACAGATTTTCCTATCGGCAGTATTGCAGATCATCACGGCTTTGAAAAAAATTACAAGCTTTTTGTCCGCAAATTCAAAGAACAATACGGCTGCTCTCCCGGAGAGAAAAGGAAGCAGCTTAAAAGCTCCTGATATCCTCGGCATAACATGTATAGTATAACAGTATCCAACTGTTTTTGCAATAGCGAATCATGACAACTATATTGTACAATATTGACTTCTCTTACGCTTTTTGAAAAAAGCTTTGCAAAAACTTTTATTTCGTCTTTAGTTTAATGTTACATTTTTTATAAGGCTCGACAAGTAAATAAATATAAAAATTTAAGGCTAAAAAAGCTTTGCAAAAACTTTTATGCCGAATTTAATTATCTGGAAGCGCTTTCTAAAAACTCGCAAAATTACTTTTGAAGATACTTTATAAAATTAAAGCCGTCGATATTAATCGGCGGCTTTATATTATATAGAGATCATTACATTACTTAATAACTCTAACCTTAATGATTCCGTCAACAGAACTCATCTTATCAGCAACAGCGTCTGTAACATCACCGGCAATGTCAAGCATTGTATAAGCATAATCCTTCTTACTTGCATTAACCATATTGTCAATGTTCAGACCGGCTTCACCAACTGCAGAAGTAATCTGAGCGATAATTGTCGGAACATTCTTATGAAGGATACAAACCTTTGTACCGGTTGCATTCATAATCGCATTAGGGAAGTTTACACTGTTTTTGATATTTCCGTTTTCAATATAATCAATAAGTTCATTAGCTGCCATAACTGCACAATTATCTTCACTTTCAGGAGTTGAAGCTCCAAGGTGTGGAAGAACAATAACGTTATCAACGCCGAGTACAACATCATCAGCAAAGTCTGTAACATACTTTGCAACTTTACCGTCTGCAATAGCCTTAACTACTGCTTCACTGTTTATCAATTCACCTCTTGCAAGATTGATAAGACGTACTCCGTCTTTCATCATAGCGATCTGTTCAGCATCAATAGTATTCTTTGTGTCAGGAGTATAAGGAACATGAATAGTAATATAATCACTTGCTGTATATATTTCATTGATATCAGTTACAACCTTTACTGACGGATCAAGATGAAGAGCGCCGTTAACTGACAGATATGGATCATATCCAACCACTTTCATTCCAAGATCAACAGCAGCGTTTGCGATTTTTCCGCCAATTGCTCCCAGACCAATAACACCCAAAGTCTTGCCAAGGATTTCAGGACCTGCAAATTTAGATTTACCGCCTTCAACTGTCTTGGGAGCGTCCGGAGTACCTTTGAGAGACGCAGCCCATGCGGCAGCCTCTGTAATTTTTCTTGAAGCCAGCAAAAGCGCACATATAGCAAGTTCCTTAACTGCGTTAGCGTTAGCTCCCGGACTATTAAAAACAACGATACCTGATTCAGCGCATTTGTCAACAGGAATATTGTTTACCCCTGCACCTGCTCTTGCAATTGCAAGAAGATTTGAACCAAATTCCATATCGTGCATCTTAGCAGAACGAACCATTATTGCATCAGGATTTGAAACTTCTTCCCCTACTGTGTACTTGCTGCTGTCAAACTTATCAGTACCGACAGCGGCAATTTTATTTAAAGTTAAAATGCTGTACATTAAAAACATCTCCCTTATTATTTTTATAATAATTTACCTGTTGAACCATAAATTTTCTGCAAAAGTAATTTTGCAAGACTTCAGAAACTGTCTTAAATCAAGTTTGCCCAGTATAAAAGTTTTTACCCAGTTTTTTCAATTTTTTCTTTAATTCTCTGCAAAAGTAACTTTGCAAGGCTTTAAAAAGCATTTTAAGATAATTAAATTCGGCATAAAAGTTTTTGCCCAGCTTTTTTCAATTTTTTCTTTAATTCTCTGCAAAAGTAACTTTGCGAGTCTTTAAAAAGCATTTCAAGATAATTACATTCGGCATAAAAGTTTTTGCCCAGCTTTTTTCAAAAAGCTGGTTAAGCGTTTTCAGCTTCAAATTTCTTCATAAATTCAACAAGCTTTTCAACGCCCTCGATAGGCATTGCATTGTAGATAGAAGCTCTCATACCGCCAACTGTTCTGTGTCCCTTAAGATTTTCAAAACCGGCAGCCTTTGCTTCTTTAACAAATTTAGCATCCAGATCAGCGTCGCCTGTAACAAAAGGAACATTCATAAGAGATCTGTCCTTAGGTTCAACAGTACCCTTAAACAGCTTGCTCTGGTCAAGGAAATCATAAAGAATAGCAGCCTTCTTTTCGTTGTGAGCCTTCATAGCTTCAAGACCGCCCATCTTCTTGATCCACTTGAATACCTTACCGCAGATATAAATACCGTAGCACGGAGGAGTATTGTAAAGTGAATCAGCATCAGCCTGAGTTTTCCACTTGAGCATCGTAGGAGTACCCTCTAAAACGTCATCACTGATGAGATCCTCACGGATAATTGCGATAACAACGCCGGCAGGACCGATATTCTTCTGAACGCCGCCGTAAATAACGCCGTATTTAGTAACGTCAACAGGCTCTGAAAGGAAGCATGAAGAAACGTCGGCAACCAAAGTCTTGCCCTTAGTATTAGGAAGTTCCTTGAACTTTGTACCGTAAATTGTATTATTTTCACAGATGTAAACATAATCAGCGTCTTCCGGAATATCAAGATCGGAACAATCCGGAATATAAGAGAAAGTCTTGTCAGCAGAAGAAGCAACTGCAACTGCTTCACCGTAAATCTGTGCCTCCTGATAAGCCTTCTTAGCCCACTGACCTGTAACTATATAAGCTGCTTTTTTATTTTTCATAAGATTCATAGGAACAGCTGCAAACTGCTGAGAAGCGCCGCCCTGAAGGAACAGTACCTTATAATTGTCAGGAATATTCATAAGATCACGGATATCCTTTTCAGCGTCCTTGATAATTTCATCATAAGCCTTTGAACGATGACTCATTTCCATTACAGACATTCCTGTACCCTTATAATCAAGCATTTCGTCTGCTGCTTCCTTTAATACTTCTTCAGGAAGTACGGCAGGACCCGCACTGAAATTATATACTCTGCCCATTGTTAAAACCCTCCAAATTTATATTAGTTTAAATTCTATACCTTTATATTATACTATTTCAGCGAATATAAGTCAATAAGAAAAATAGTGTTTTTTTCACAATAATTTATTTTTTTGTTACTTTTGCTGTTAAATCGTACATATTTAATCTGTGAAAAAGTAAGGCAGTCTTTCGACCGCCTTAAAATATTTTATTTTTCTGCAATAACTTCGACTTCAACAAGAACGTCCTTGGGAAGTTCCTTTACTGCAACACAGCTTCTTGCCGGCTTTGAAGTAAAATATTTTCCATAGATTCCGTTAAATGCGGCAAAGTCGGACATATTTTTCAGAAAACATGTTGTCTTGACCGCCTTGTCAAAGGAGCTTCCTGCCTGAGTCAGCACCGCCTCAAGATTTTTCATAACCTGCTCTGTCTGTCCTTCAATATCCGCAGCTTCAACAGTGTTTGTCGCTGGATTGATAGCTATCTGACCTGAAGTGAAAACCATGTTACCGGTAACGATTGCCTGTGAATAAGGACCAAGAGCTTCCGGTGCGTTTGATGTATAAATAATTTCTGCCATTTTTATAACCTCCGTTATGTTATTCTACTATTTTAAAACCGGCGTCTGTAAGATTTTTTCTGATAGCCGTTATGTGTTCAAAGTTTCTTGTTTCAAGAAGAATTCTGAGATAGCATCCGTTTATGTCCGAATTTTCACTTGCTCTTTCATGATGGATCGCAATGACATTTCCGCCAAGATCTGCAATTATTCTTGAAACATCACGAAGCTGTCCGGGTTTGTCTATCAACTCAATATTAATAGAATCTGAACGCCCTGATTTGAGAAGTCCTCTTTTTATTACCTTTGAAAGTATAGTAACGTCTATATTTCCGCCTGATACAAGACATATAACCTTTTTTCCCTTAACCGGTACTTTATTGAACATTGCCGCCGCTACCGATACAGCGCCTGCTCCTTCTGAAATAAGCTTATGCTGTTCGATAAGAGCGAGTATAGCGGAAGAAATCTCGTCATCGCTTACTGTTACTATTTCATCTACATACTTTTTACAATATTCAAAGGTATGTTCTCCCGGCTCTTTTACCTTAATACCGTCTGCGATAGTTGCAACATCGTCAAGACACTCTATCTTACCGTTTTGAAGAGATTCAACCATACTGGGAGCACCGCTTGCCTGTACTCCGTAGATTTTTATTTCCGGTCTTAACTGTTTTATTGCAAATGCAACGCCTGAAATCAGACCTCCGCCGCCTACAGGTACGATAACGGCGTCAGCGTCAGGCAGCTGCTCCAAAAGCTCAAGACCGATCGTACCCTGTCCTGCAATAACGTTTTCATCATCAAAAGGGTGAATAAAGGTGTATCCCTTTTCGTCCCTTAACTGAATAGCTTTATTGTATGCGTCGTCATAAACGCCCTCTACCAGACAAACCTCTGCGCCGTATCCCTTAGTTGCCTCCACCTTGGAGATAGGCGCGCCGTCAGGCAGGCATATAAGAGACTTTATTCCGTTCTTAGCTGCAGCAAGAGCAACGCCCTGTGCATGATTTCCGGCAGAGCATGCAATAACGCCCTTTGACTTTTCTTCATCGCTCAGCTGAGATATCTTATAGTAAGCTCCCCTCACCTTAAAAGAGCCTGTAATCTGAAGATTTTCGGTTTTCAAATAAATATCGCTTTCGGAATTGATTTTAGGAGCATGAATCAAATCGGTTTTTCTTATAACATCTTTGAGAACAAAACCTGCATGGTAAACTTTATCAAGAGTAAGCATATAAAAAATACATCCATTTCATTTAAATTTTGCTTTAAAGACAGAACATAAGTCTGCTAAACCACTTCAAAGCAATAATTTTCGTATCTGACAATACGTTTCCTTTTTAACGGAGGAAAACCGGAGCAGCTTAATTTCCTTAAAACAGGATTTCAGCCGTCTGCTCAGGGAGGATAATATTCCGAAGCCGTGTCTGCCGTATCTCATCAAAAACAGCTTTCTGTAAGACCGTAAAACGGATAAGTTCCCGTCATAGCATTTGCAGTATTCTTAAATTCAGTGTGCGGCTATCATTTTATCAATAAACTGTTTTGCCGCTCTTGCGGAACGTCCGCTTCTTCCTACTGCGAAGCGTTCTGCTTCTTTTTCAAGCTCTTCCTCGGACATGTCAAGACTGTTAAGCTTTGCAAGTCCCTTTACAATTTCAAGATATTCATATTTATTAGGTTTTGAAAATGTTATTCGCAATCCGAATCTTTCCGACAGTGAAATAAGCTCCTGAACGGTATCGTTGCGGTGAACATCGTCTCCGTCCCTGTCGGCAAACGATTCCTTTACCAGATGACGTCTGTTGCTGGTAGCATAAATTACAATATTATTTGCTCTTGCCGAAACCGAACCTTCAAGAATTGCTTTTAGAGCACCGAAATTATCGTCGTCTTTTGCAAAAGAAAGATCGTCGATAAAAAGAATAAATTTGAGAGGATTTTTACTCAGACCGTCAATAATTTCGGGAATTTCCCTCAGCTGATCCTTACGTATCTCAATTATCCGCAGTCCCTTATCACGGAATTCATTGGCAATAGCCTTGACTGAAGAGGATTTGCCTGTTCCTGCGTCACCGCTCAGCAAAACGTTTGACGCAGGTTTTCCGTTAATAAGAGCCAATGTGTTATCTATGACCAGCTGACGCTGTTTTTCATAACCGATAAGCTGGGAAAGCTTTACTTCGTCGGGATATTTGACCGGAACAATACGGCTGTCCTTGACGATAAACATGTAATACTTCGCATAAATTCCATAGCCGTAGCGTTCTATATTATCAATTCTGTTTAGGTATTCTTTTTTGAAATCATAATAAGTATTGTCCCAGTCCGGAAGAAATCCGTCGTAGGCTATTTTGTCCTTTACCTGCAACGAAGTCATTTCAGCAATCATCTGCAATGATTCAAGCTCACTGAACAGACATTCCTTCATCTTTTGACTTATTTCAAGTCTGTGAGCGGTTCTTATCATGTAAATATTTTCGTCCTCAAGAATGAGTGTGAGAATATATGAGCTTAGATCGTTGTGATGACGGTAAAGATTTGAAACAAAGTCCGAATAAGCCTTGAGCTGTTTTAACGTATCATTATCCTCAAGGCTTTCCAGAAGTCTTTCCAGACTTTGAATTGTACGGCAGTTCATTACATCTCTGAAAATCACCAGAGAATTAAGTCTGTAATGAAGCTCCTGCAAGCTGTTTTTCACACCAATACGCCTCCGTTTATCAGAGCAGCTCTAATATCTTTGCTGTAACTTCAGTTGTAGAAAGCGGCTTAACTCCTGTATTTCCTGCAAGATCAGCCGTTCTGTAACCCATTTCAAGGAATTTGTCAACAGCAGCGTCAATAGCGTCTGCTTCCTTGTCAAGATCAAATGAATATCTGAGCATCATTGAAGCTGACAGTATTGTAGCAATCGGATTTGCCTTGTTCTGACCTGCTATATCAGGAGCAGAACCATGGATAGGCTCATACATTCCCCTCTTTGTCGAACCCAATGAAGCTGACGGCAGCATACCGATAGAACCTGTGATCTGTGAGGATTCATCAGACAGAATATCGCCAAACATATTTGAAGTTACAACAACGTCAAACTGTGCCGGATTCTTTACAAGCTGCATTGCCGCATTGTCAACCAGCATGTCTGTGCAGGTAACGTCCGGATAGTCTTTTGCAATCTCATGAACCGTAGCTCTCCAGAGACGTGAGCTTTCCAGTACGTTTGCCTTATCTATACTGATAACATTCTTATTTCTTTTTCTTGCGGTTTCAAAGGCAACCTTTGCAATACGCTCGATTTCCATTTTGCTGTAGCATTCCGTATCGTAAGCCTCTTCGCCGTATTTACCCTCTCTTCTTCCTCTTTCGCCGAAGTAAATACCGCCTGTAAGCTCCCTTACCATCATAAGGTCAAAGCCGTTTTCAACAATATCGGGACGAAGCGGACAAGAGTCCTTTAACGCCTTATAAAGCTTTGCAGGACGGAGATTTGTGAAAAGTCCCAGAGCCGCACGGATTCCAAGCAGAGCCTTTTCAGGACGCTGGTCACCGGGAAGATTATCCCATTTAGGACCGCCTACTGCTCCCAGCAGTACGCTGTCGCTGGCAAGACAGCCTTCAACAGTTTCATCAGGCAAAGGCTTACCTGTAGCGTCAATTGCAGCACCGCCGATAAGATACGGAGTAAAATTAAATGTATGACCGAATTTTTCAGCCGTCTTATTAAGTACTTCAACTGCGCTGTCAACGATTTCAGGACCGATTCCGTCGCCTCTGAGTAATGCTATGTTAAATTCCATTTGTTAGTCTCTCCTTATTTAAAGCTGCCGTTTTTGATTGATTCAACCAGTCCGCCGTTTGTTATGATCGACTGGATAAATTCAGGGAACGGTTCTGTTTTAAATTCCTTGCCGTTTGTCTTGTCTGTAATGATACCCTTATCAAGGTCTGCTTCAACAGTATGACCTTCCTCGATAGCATCAACTGCTTCCGGGCATTCCAGTATTGCAAGACCGATATTGATAGCGTTTCTGTAAAAAATTCTTGCAAAGCTTTTTGCTATTACCAGGGAAATACCGCTTTCCTTTATGGCAATAGGAGCGTGTTCTCTGGAAGAACCGCAGCCGAAATTAAATCCTGCCACCATAATATCACCTTGTTTTACACGTCCTGAAAAGGTTGTATCAAGATCTTCCATACAGTGTGAAGCAAGCTCTTTTTTGTCGCTTGTATTCAAGTATCTTGCAGGAATAATAACGTCTGTATCAACGTTATCGCCGTATTTAATAACTGTTCCTTCAAACTTCATGATTACAGTACCTCCTTAGGTTCGGCAATTTTACCGGCAATTGCGGAAGCTGCCGCTACAGCCGGACTTGCAAGATAAATTTCAGAGTCAATATGACCCATTCTGCCTACAAAGTTACGGTTAGTAGTTGCAACAGCCTTTTCGCCTTCAGCCAGAATACCCATATATCCGCCCAGACACGGTCCGCATGTAGGAGTTGAAACAACTGCTCCTGCTTCAATGAAGATTTTCAGCAGTCCCTGTTCCATAGCTTCAAGATAAATTTTCTGAGTTGCGGGAATGATGATAGTTCTTACGTTCTTCGCAACCTTTTTACCATTCATTATCTCAGCGGCGATCTGTAAATCTTCAAGTCTGCCGTTTGTACATGAACCGATAACGACCTGATCTATTTTAATATCGTCTATTTCATCGACTGTATGTGTATTTTCAGGAAGATGAGGGAAGGAAACTGTCGGTTTAATCTTGCTTAGATCAATTACATATGTTTCATCATAAACAGCATCATCGTCAGCCTTGTAAACAACAGGTTCTCTGTCACTGTGTTCCTTTACGTATTCGATAGTTTTATCGTCAACTTCAAAAATACCGTTTTTAGCTCCGGCTTCAATTGCCATATTAGCCATGCAGAGTCTGTCGCTTACTGAAAGACTGTGAAGTCCTTCACCGGTAAATTCCATTGAACGGTACAAAGCGCCGTCAACGCCTATCATACCGATAATATGCAGAATAACGTCCTTGCCCGTAACGTACTGATTCAGCTTGCCTTTAAGTTCAAATTTTATAGCGGACGGTACTTTAAACCATGCTTTGCCTGTTGCCATACCGCATGCCATGTCTGTTGAGCCTACGCCTGTGGAGAATGCACCCAATGCGCCGTAAGTACAAGTATGCGAATCCGCACCGATCACTGCATCACCCGATACGACCAGTCCTTTTTCCGGCAGCAGAGCGTGTTCAATACCCATTTCGCCTACGTCATAAAAGTTTGTAATGTCCTTTTCACCGCAGAAATCACGGCACATTTTACACTGCTCAGCTGCTTTGATGTCCTTGTTAGGAGCGAAGTGATCCATAACCATAGTAACCTTATTCTTGTCAAAGACGTTTTCAGCGCCCAGCTTATTGAATTCCTTTATGGCAACCGGAGATGTAATGTCGTTGCCCAGTACCAGATCAAGATTTACCAGAATCAGCTGTCCTGCTTCGACCTTGTCCAGTCCCGCATGAGCCGCAAGTATTTTCTGCGTCATTGTCATGCCCATTTATATCAGCCTTCTTTCTATTTTATTTTTCTGCTTTCTTAATTCTTAGAAAGTTTATAAAGAAATTTAATTTGTCATTTTCTTTGCTTGTGCAAAGAAAATAACGAAAAGAAACACCCTTCTTTCTTTGTTCACACAAAGAAAAGAAGCAAAGAAAGGTAACGACTGCGTAACCCTTTTAAACTATCACGCAAGGTTCTCTCCCAAAACTGTGCTGAGACATTTCTGCAGCTTGCGATCTCCTTTAAGTTGCTCCCATCTTCATTGGTCTGAATTTTAGATGACACGGCTTGCCTTTTATGAGAAGACCAATTAGTTCAGAAACAGTATTACGGATAAAATTCGGAGCTTTATGCGCCGTAATCCTGCCGCGGCGTTTGATCGGACGCATTTCTTTGATTCGTTTCTTGTCACGAGACAAGAAATGAACAAATTTATTTGAAAGTTTTATCAGCCTTTTATCTGGACAGGCATAACGATAAACGTAAAGCTGTCCCCCTGAAAAGGTACTATTTTTACCGCTCTGTTCGCCCCTGTCATCTGAATTCTGACTTTATCCGTATCCGCAGCTTTTAAAGCATCGAGCAAATATTTGTTATTAAAGCCTATAAGTACGCTTTCGCCGTTTATTTCAGCTTCAATACTGTCGTCAAGTCTGCCAATACCTGTTTTACAGTTTATTTTAATTTCACCGTTTCCGAAAGTACATTTTACAGGAGCTTTATTCTTTTCATTAAGCAGCAGCGAGCATCTTTCCAGACAATGAACGATATCGCTGGTTTTTACAATTACCTCAGTTTTAAATTCCTTAGGCACGCTGTTTTTATAATTATGGAATTCTCCCTCAAGAAGTCTTGTAAAAATTCTGTACCCATTTATATCAAAAAGAATATGTTTTGAATTTACGAAAATTTCACAATCATTTTCCGCGTCCTCTTTAAGAATTCTTGAAGCTTCAAGAAGCGCCTTTGACGGTACAACAAAATAATGCTTATCAGCACAATTTATTTTTTCATATCTGATAGCAAGTCTGAAACCGTCTATTGCGACCATATTTATTCCGGAATTTTCAATATCAAAAAGTTCTCCGGTAAGTATCGGCTTTGCGTCGTTAAGAGAAGTTGCGTAATTTGTCTGATTTATCATGCTTTTTAATACTTCCTGATTAATCAGTATAGGATTTTCTCTTTCAATTTCAGGAAGCGCAGGATATTCCTCAGCGCTTATTGCAGATATCTGATATTCGGCATTTCCTCCGTATATTTTCATATTCAGATTATCATCTATGTCATAAGTAATTAAGTCGGAGGGCATTCTTCTTGTTATTTCACTAAATAGTCTGGAGTTTAAAACTATTTCTCCCGTATCGGAGGAATCGCATTCAATATAAGTCGTTATGCCAATCTCAAGATCGTACCCTGTAAGCTCAAGGGAAGACATGTCCAGACGCAGCTTTATACCCTCCAGAGCTGCAATAGTCGATTTAGGTGAGACCGCTTTTGAAACATTATTTATAGCGGAGCATATATCTTCTTTTTTACATGTAAATTTCATTTTTTCTCCTTCCTGTTTTATTCAGAAATTTTTTTATTTGACTTTTAACAAAGCGGGAATTTTTCAATTAGAAAAAAACAGTTTTTTTTATCAATAATATAATATAAATTAATTTTATAAATAGTAGTAGTAGTAGGGGGTGTTGAAAAGTTGGAATTATAGGAAATTTTCAGTAAAACCGGTAATCAGACGGTAAAAAGTTTTCCTTATAGCCTGTGTTGATAAAATGTGGACATGTTTAATTTGAATTTTTGTGTTGATGGTGTTGAGAAATTGTGTGTTGAAAGTGGAAAAATTGGGGATTTTTTTGTGGAATCATAATTTTCTTTTAACATGCTGTTAATTTTCTGTTTTTTGAAATATGTGGAATTAATTTTACCTTCAATATACAAATGCTTGATTTTATTGAATTTATAATTCAACATAACTTTCAACAGTCTGTTGAAAACTGTGTTGAAATACAGTGCAATCGTTGAAAAGGCTTATTTTTTATCAAAGAAACAAGTTTCTTTGAATTTTTTCTTTTTCTTAACTTTCTTGTTTCGCAACAAGAAAGTTACAAAGAAATGCGTCCGCTCAAACGCCGCGGCAGGCTTACGGCGCATAAAGCGCCGAATTTTATCCGTCATACAGTTTCTGAATTAATAAGTCTCCCCATAAAAGGCAAGACATGACATCTAAAATTTACGCCCAATTAAGATGGGAGCAACTTAAAGGAGAACGTAAGTTGCAGAAATGTCTCAGAACAGTTTTGGGAGAGTACCTTGCGTGATAGTTTGAAAGGGTTACGCAGTCGTTACATTTCTTTGTTACTTTCTTGTTGCAAGACAAGAAAGTTAAGAAAAGAAATTATAAAGAAACTTGTTTCTTTAAAAAATTCTTTTTATTAGCTTTCTTTAAAGAAAGCTAAATCGGAGTAGAATCATGAAATATTTTAGTATTGGAAAAGTAAAAATAAAAAAAACTGCCGCTCTTGCCCCAATGGCTTCGGTTGCCGACAGAGCCTACAGAACCCTTTGCCGTGAGTACGGCGCATGTTATACGGTAAGCGAGCTTATTTCCGCAAAGGGACTTTGCTACAATGACAAAAAAACTGCCGAGCTTTGCACTGTAACAGACGGCGAACGTCCTATGGCTTTGCAGCTCTTTGGAGACGATCCGGAATTTATGAAAAAAGCGACAGAAATATGCATGTCATATGCCCCTGACATACTGGATATTAACATGGGGTGTCCCGTACCGAAAGTGGTAAACAATAATTCGGGCAGTGCCTTGATGAAAGATATTGACCGTGCGGCGGAAATCGTAAAAGCAGTAAAAAGCGTTTCGGGAGTACCTGTAACGGTAAAATTCCGAAAGGGCTGGAATAAGGATTCCGTTAACGCTGTGGAATTTGCCGTTGCTATGGAACAGGCTGGAGCTGACGCTGTTGCAGTCCACGGCAGAACCAAAGACCAGATGTATTCGGGAAAAGCCGACTGGGATATTATAAAAAAAGTCAAGGAAAGCGTTTCAGTACCCGTAATAGGAAACGGAGACGTAGACAGTCTTGAAAGCTGTCTTGATATGTATAAACAAACAGGCTGCGATCTTGTAATGATAGGACGTGCCACCTACGGAAATCCTTTTATTTTCAGGGAAATTGACAGCTATTTTGAAAATCTTCCGTATACTCCGCCTACAATTGAGGAACGAATGGAAGTTATGCTTTATCATATCCGTCTGATACTGAAGCAGTCCGGACAAGAAAACGAACCCAGAGCTATGAAAGAAGTAAGAAAGCACGCTTCGTGGTACATGAAAGGACTTTACGGCGCTGCGGGATTCCGTGCAAAATGCTACAGTCTAGAAACCTATGACGACGCTTTAAAACTTGCCGATGAATTTTTGGAATTACAGGAAAAAAATAAATCAGGCGGGCTTTAGGCTCACCTGATAAAGAAATAATAAATAATTCCGTAAATTACCGATGCCGTTGTACCGTAAAGTATGACAGGTCCTGCAATGGTGAAAATTTTCGCGCCCACACCCAGTATCAGTCCCTCGGACTTTGATTCTATCGCCGATGATACCACTGCGTTAGCAAATCCTGTGATCGGTACCAGCGTTCCTGCGCCTGCATGCTTGGCAATCTTTTCGTAAATTCCCAGTCCGGTAAAAAGTGCACTTAGGAATACCAGTATTATCGACGCCCATGCGCCTGCCGCTTCCTTTTCCGCACCGTAATGAGTAAAAATGTTGAGAATTACTTCGCCAAGTGTACAAATCAGTCCGCCGATCAAAAATGCCATGGGGACATTAACCCAGCTTCTGGAATTCGGGGACGCTTTTTTACTCATTTCACTGTATTCTTTTTTCGTTACCATTCTATTCGCTCCTTTCACAGATTATTTTCTGCACTAAATTCATCATTATTCATAAAAAAATATTTTTAAAAAATTACTTGACAATAATCTAAAATTATGTTAGCATAAAAATATAAAATATTTTAAAACTATGAAAAAGGAAGATTCATTGTCAAAGCTTACTCAGAGAGGTTCTGTCATCGGCTGAAAGCAGGACTGTAACAGATTTTGAATACACCGCCTTTTGAGTCCGGTTAATACCCGGCGTTTCGTTTGCGTTATAAAACGGCTTTTTAAGGCAGAATATGTCTGTATTCTGTGAAAAAGGGTGGAACAGCGGTTATTATCGCCCCTTGGACTTTTTGCGTCCGAGGGGCGTTTTGTTTTTGATAAGGGGGATATATGACGGCAATACATTCAATTATAATATTTGCAGTTTTAAACTGCTATGCAATTATGGAATTTGCTGATTTTAGTATTTTTTCAGTACTTTTTACCGTTTTAGGCGGATTGTGGTTTATAGTATTCAACATTTTTCCGTCATTCAAAAAGCAAAATTCATTTAAAACAAAAATGCTGTATGGCGGAACAAGAATTTTAAAGGTTTTTTTTGCAACTGCAATACTCAGCGTTATTTTACTTTTTTTACTGATTTTCCTATTTGATTTTGCAGTAAAGGATATAATTATTAATTCTGTTATTGTAGTCTGTTGTGAATTTGTACTTTTCTGGAACGGTATTGTCAGAGTTTACTGTACCTCCGCCCAACTTGGAATCAAGTGGAGAGTACTTGGAATAATTTTCGGCATGATTCCCGTTATACACTTAATTCTGTTAATAAAAATTATTTCAGTAACAGACCGTGAATACAAATTTGAACTTGGAAAACGTCAGCTTGAAGATAAACGAAAAGAACAGAAAGTATGCGATACTAAATATCCTATTCTGCTGGTTCACGGTGTATTTTTCCGTGATTCTAACTTTTTTAACTACTGGGGACGAATTCCTGAAACACTTATCAGTAACGGTGCAAAAATATATTACGGCGGACAGCAGTCGGCGGCGTCTGTTGAAGAAAGTGCCAAGGAACTGACGGAAAAAATCCGCACTATCATAAACGATACCGGCTGCGGAAAAGTAAACATCATTGCTCACTCAAAGGGAGGTCTTGATTCAAGATATGCAATAAGCTGTCTGGGAGCGGATAAATATACCGCAAGTCTTACAACTGTGAATACTCCTCACAAGGGCTGTCAGTTTGCTGAATATCTTTTAAATAAGGTTCCCGATTCTTTCCGTCAGGGAGTGGCGGACAAGTACAATAAGGCTCTTAAAAAGCTTGGGGATACTGATCCCGATTTTCTTGCAGCCGTAAATGATCTGACCGCTTCTAGCTGCCGTGATTTAAATGAAAAATGTCCCGATTCTCCTGAGGTTTTTTACCAGAGTATCGGCTCAAAAATGAAAAAGGCGTACAACGGTCAGTTTCCTTTAAATCTTTCTTCTATGTTTGTGAAGATGTTTGACGGTGCAAACGACGGTCTGGTTTCCGAAGCATCAATGAAATGGGGAGAAAAATTTACTTTTCTTGAACCATCCGGAAACAGGGGTATTTCCCATGGCGACGTTATAGACTTAAACCGTGAAAATATTGAAGGCTTTGACGTTAGAGAATTTTATGTAGGCGTTGTTCACGACCTTAAGGAAAGGGGATTTTAATTTCCCTTTTGTATAAAAAATATTAATTTATGGAGGAATATAAAATGATAAAATTAACGTTAAAAGACGGAAGTATCCGTGAAATTGAATCGGCAGCGTCCGCTGCGGAAATCATCAAGGGCATAGGCGCAGGACTTTACAAGGCTGCATGCTGTGTTAAAATCAACGGCGAAGTAAAGGATCTGAGGACTGTAATTGACAGCGACTGTGAATTTGAAGTCATGACTTTCGATTCAATTGAGGGTAAAAAGACTTTCTGGCACACAGCTTCCCATATTCTCGCACAGGCAGTAAAGAGACTTTATCCAAATGCAAAGCTTGCAATCGGTCCGGCAATCGACAACGGTTTCTACTATGATTTCGACCTTGAAAAACCGTTCACAGCAGAAGAACTGACAAAAATCGAAGCTGAAATGAAGAAAATCGTTAAGGAAGGCATTCCGCTGGAAAGCTATGAAATGTCCCCTGAGGACGCTATAAAAACTCTTGAAGAACAGGGAGAGATCTACAAAGTCGAGCTTTGTCAGGAGCATGCGGAAAAAGGCGAACCTATTTCATTTTACAAGCAGGGAGAATTCTCCGACCTGTGCGCCGGTCCGCACCTTATGACAACTGCTCCGGTAAAAGCATTCAAGCTGCTTTCATGTACAGGCGCTTACTGGAGAGGTTCGGAAAAAAACAAAATGCTGTCCCGTGTTTATGCAACGGCATTCCCGAAAGCGTCTCAGCTTGAAGAACATCTCAAAGCTCTTGAAGACGCTAAAATGCGTGACCACAACAAGCTCGGACGTGAACTTGAGCTGTTTACAACTGTTGACTACATCGGTCAGGGACTTCCGATAATGCTCCCTAAGGGTGCAAAAGTGATCCAGCTTCTTCAGAGATGGATCGAAGACGAAGAAGAAAAAAGAGGATATCTCCTTACTAAAACTCCTTATATGGCAAAATCCGACCTTTATAAAATCTCCGGTCACTGGGATCACTACCGTGACGGTATGTTCGTTTTGGGCGATCCTGACGACGAAACTAAAGAATGTCTGGCGCTGCGTCCAATGACATGTCCGTTCCAGTATCAGGTATTTTTAAACAGACAGCGTTCCTACCGTGACCTTCCTATGAGACTGGGTGAAACATCTACTCTTTTCAGAAATGAAGACAGCGGTGAAATGCACGGTCTTATCCGTGTAAGACAGTTTACTCTCGCCGAAGGACACCTTATTCTTCGTCCGGAACAGCTGGAAGAAGAATTTAAAGGCTGTCTGGAGCTTGCAAGATATATCCTAGACGTTTTAGGTCTTGAGGAAGATATAACTTACCGTTTCTCTCAATGGGATCCTAATAATACGGAAAAATATGAGGGTACTCCGGAACAGTGGAATGAAGCTCAGGAGCTAATGGGTAAAATTCTGGATCATCTTGGAATAAATTATACTATAGGTATTGATGAAGCGGCGTTTTACGGTCCTAAGCTTGATTTCCAGATCAAGAACGTTCACGGCAAGGAGGACACTCTTATTACGATTCAAATTGACATGCTCCTTGCACAAAAATTCGGTATGGAATATATTGATGTTGACGGTTCAAGAAAAACACCGTACATTATCCACAGATCTTCTCTTGGCTGTTATGAAAGAACTCTTGCCCTGCTTATTGAAAAATATGCCGGAGCATTTCCGCTGTGGCTCGCTCCCGAACAGGTTCGCTTTATTCCGATTGCAGACAGGCATCTTCCGTTTGTCAATGAAATTTCTGCAAAGCTTGAAGCTGCCGGTATAAGATGTACTATTGACGACAGAGCTGAAAAAATGGGATACAAAATAAGACAGGCACAGCTTGAAAAAGTACCTTACATGATTATTGCAGGGGATAATGAAGCTGAAACTAAAACAGTCTCCGTACGTTCAAGACGTGAAGGCGATTTGGGTTCAATGTCCGCAGGAGACTTGCTTGACAAGCTTCTTGACGAAATTGCAAGTAAAAAAAGATAATTTATGCTTATAATTACTAATGAGGGCATTATCTAATGCCCTTATTTTATTTTACCGTAAAAAAATTGAGGGACGCTCTATTTTTAGAGCGTCCCTGATTCGATTCATATCAAATTCCGCATTCGTCATAGTCTTTCCACTGTTCTTCGTAGCTTCTGTTGCTGCTCATTCTGAATACAATATAAGCTACAGATGTAATAGCACCGATAAGCGCTACAAGAATAGGGATAAGTACGGCAATCGAATTTCTTTTCTTTTTTTCTTCCATTTTGAAAGCCTCCTGTTTTTTATATTTTATTAAAGTCCCATTTCAGCTTTAAGTCTTTCAAGCTCGGAATTTACCTTTGAATCGTTTTCCAACTTTTCAAATTCCTCTGCGTCATTACTTCCCGTATCGGTTGCTATATCGGTAAATGCCTGAGCTTCAGCTTCTTTTCGTTCAATTTTTTCTTCCATTCTACTGAACTTTTCAGATGCGCTGGAGGAATCAAACCCTCCTGTCGCATTGGCAAGAGCTTTCTGAGTATCCGCCATTTGGGAACGTGCAATGAGCATTGCCTGACGGCTTTTTGCTTCTTCAAGCTTTGATTTCAGAACTTCAACCTGTGTTCTGATAGTTTCAGTCTGCTGAGAAATGGTATCGTACATTTCCTTATACTGCGCAGTATCCTTATCAGCCTTGACTTTATTTGCCAGAGCCTTTTTGGCAAGTTCTTCATCTCCGGCAGCTATAGCAGTTTTAGCCTTTGATTCCCAGTCGGCAGATTTGGCAGCCGCCTGATCATACTGTTTCTTTGCTATTCTTTCACTGGCAACAGCTTTGCCCAGTGCCTGAGTTGAATTATTGAGTTCCTTCTGCATGTCGATAATGATCTGTTTTACCATCTTTTCAGGGTCTTCTGCCCTGTCAATAAGATCGTTGACATTTGATTTGAGTATGTCGCTTAAACGCTGAAAAATGCCCATTGTTCTGCCTCCGTTTATTATTTTTTAAATAGTGACTTTAATACAAGTCCGCCTCCCACAGCGGTAAAACCAAACATTAATACATAGTTGAACAAATTTCCGCCGCTGAAATGAAGTCTGACGCTTGTAATAACTGCTATAAGTATTATTGCTGTCCCGATACCCGTTACAATCCAGCCGAATATCTTTTTTTCCATGACAAACAGCATTACAATTCCTATTAAAAGCGGTATTATTACTGTTCCGTTGGGAGCAGACCATCCGCCGATACTGTAAAAGGAACTGAATCCGGACGTTACTTTAACTGACTGGAATATCCAGAACAGTCCGACGCCCAGCAGCAGAAGTCCGATAACAAATTGTAAAAGAATATTGCTTCCGTGCTTTTCCGCAGATTTATATTTGTACTTATTCTTACTTTCGTTTTTCTCCATTTGTTCCATAAGGCGGCGCTGTTCTTCTTCAAGCTCACGAAGTCTTTTATCCATTAATGCACCCCCGATTTTTATAGGTTTATTATAACTCAATAAAATCCTAATGTCAAGGTAGTTGACTTGACATATGAAGATTTTCAAAAAATCTTCACAAAACTTTCCTTTTCTTAACTTTCTTGTCTCGTACATTCTACGCTTTGTAAAAGCGTAGGTAAAAAACATTTGTCATTTTCTTTGATTGCCCAAAGAAAATAACGAAAAGAAATGCCCTTCTT
>ERZ824598.1377-NODE-1377-length-31016-cov-4.490100_pt1 | contig 31016 bp, 26 predicted proteins | sample MGYA00519934_ERZ824598 | MGnify/ENA primary metagenome ERZ824598 (study PRJEB31778, sample SAMEA3449177) | human gut metagenome | biome: human gut; feature: human-associated habitat; material: faeces | place: United Kingdom | collected 2010/2012 ...
AGATACGATTTCACACCTGCCTGATCCGTACAGATCAGATATTCGCCAGCCATTGCCTCCTCATCTGCAAAAGTTGTCTTTCCGGTGCTTGTTGTGTAGGACTTGATCTTCTTATTGGAAGATGCAAAGATCTGCACCGCCTCTGTCTCATAAGTTCCAACGCCCAGATACTGATAATTTTCCCGTAAAATGTTTGCCTTATGACTGGCACTGTTCATCCATCCACGCATCGCAAGCTGTGCCGTAACCGTTTTTGTACATTTGTACATATTCTCGCCGAGTCCGGTAGTCTTAAAGGAAGACGGAACGGCAGTCTTGTAGCTGGTTCCATTAGGTCTGGTATGTGCTGGCTGTGTATTGTTGACATTTTCCTTGGCACGGACTGCTGTTGCTTTTTGCAATGCTGCCGGCATGGTAAGAAGTTTTTTCCCTTCCTTTGCACGCTCAATATTAGTCAGCCGCAAAATGTTCCATTCATCCTCAGAAACGGCAATTCCTTTTTCCGGTCGGTTGTTTCCCAATGTCGGAATCACTTCATTGATATAAAGTTCCCTTGTCTTTCCATCCAGTGACAGATTCAGATAGGCTGTAACGCCTCCCTTACTTTCATAAGTTGCATCTACTTTGCGGAACGATTTCCACTCTGCTTTGGTTCCGTTTTTTGCTGCAGCAGTAATTACTTTCATGACCTGTGCTTTGGTTGTTGTATTGGTCATATTCATTTTGCCGGCTGCTGAACTCATTGCCCCCCAGTCTTCCTCGAGTTTTTCCTCTGTCGTACCCACATTGTCTGCTTTTACGGTCATCTGCGGTATGATGCAGATCATCATAATAAGTACCAGTGCCAGACTGCACAATTTTTTTCCTATTTGCAGGATTATTTTTTTCTTTGCTTTCATATACATTCCTCCTATGCTTCTTTGTTGTTCTTTAAGATCAGCCTTTTATGTTTGTTTGAGTATGTCCAGTATTTGGAAGAAAGCTTCGAGCAGTTTCCTCCGTTGTGTCCATTTTTCAGACTTCTGGCACATCTGGTCTGATGTGCATTCACTCTGTGAATATAGTACCACATTTCAAAAAAGATCTGCTGTTAATTGCGCGAATTACAGTTATTTCGACATGAACGATTTTAAAATGCCGTCATTTATGGTTTATTGTTATGAAAAAAAACAGGGAACACCTCTGCTTTATGCAGGGTGTTCCCCATTTTTCTCTATAACAGCCACTTCATCTCCGCAAAAAATTCCCGCAGCATATTGTTCGGCAGATATTTTGGTGTGGAATCCGCCGCAATTCCACAGACATCAGAAAGTCCGTACTTTTTGGCAATCTGTAAGGCACGGAATACATGAAAATTGTTGGTCACAATACCAACGGATGCGCCTTCTTTCATCAGCATTTTACTGTTCGTGATATTCTGCTCGGTTGTCTGCGATTTATCTTCCGGCAAAATCCGCGCAGTATCAATGCCTTTTTCCTGCAGATACCGTGCCATTCCCTCTGCTTCAGACCACGGCTCATTGCTTCCCTGTCCTCCGGAAACAATGCAGACCGTGTCCGGGTTTTCATTCAGATATTCCACAGCCTTATCCAGACGATATTTAAGAACCGGACTCGGACCGTCCTTTCTCACCTGTGCGCCAAGTACGATAATATAGTCGAGCCCCCCTCGTCCATCCGCGTGCATCTGGCTGATCACACAGCCCTCTACGATACAAAACACAAGCAGTCCGATACAGACAACCATTCCCGCAAAGATTTTTACCGGATGCGGAACCTTTTTCCACACTTCCATGTACACGGAAATTCCAAACAGAAACACCACGATCCCGATACCAATCCATATAAGGAAAAAAGCTGTGCCGGAACCGGTCGCATGAACCATTACCGCATAAATCATGCTCAGGATTCCAAGCAGTAAACATATCCAAAATACCATCATATTCTTTTTCATTTCTCCATCTCTTTTCACTCCGCTAATACCGGATATGAAAGCCATTTTCCTGTTCATCCGGTGGTATGTTTTGCCGATCCATCCCGGTAATATCAATATATCTGTCCTGTTTCAACTGCTGGATAATCTGATCAATCTCTCCGACAAGCCCCTGTAGTTCGGCACTGACCGATCCATCATATTCATTTCTTACCCATCCGGTCACACCATAGTACTGGGCCAGATGCGACAGACGGTAGCGAAACCCTACCCCCTGCACATATCCAGTGAAACAGATGTGTTCTCTTCGTTTACTGTCTGACATAATTTCCCCTAACGATAACTCTGATACAATTTTTCAAATGCCAAAAACGACCGCTCAATCATATCGTAATCGACACAGTAGGACACACGCGCATACCCCGGACAGCCGAATCCGGTCGCGGATACGATCAGAAGATCCTGATCCTTGGCACGCTCGCAGAATGCATCTGCATCCGGCTCCAATGCTTTCACAAACATGTAAAAAGCGCCCTGTGGCTTAAAACATTCATAGCCGATCTTTGTCAGGCCATCGTAGAGCAGATCGCGGTTTTTCTTATATAATTCAATATCCCCAGTGTTGCCGACACAGGCTGCAATCACTTTCTGGAACATGCTCGGTGCACAGACATACCCCAGCGCACGCCCGGCTCCTGCAATTGCCGCATAGACCGTCTTACTCTCGGTCACTTCATCCGGAACGATCACGTAGCCGATACGCTCGCCCGGCAGTGACAGAGATTTGCTGTAGGAATAGCATACCAGAGTGTTTGCATAATATTTTGTCACATACGGTACTTCCACGCCATCGTATGCGATCTCGCGATACGGTTCGTCCGCAAGAATAAAGATCGGTGTGCCGTTTTCTTCGGATTTCTTTGTCAGAAGTGCGGCAAGTTTCCGGATTGTCTCTTTCGAATAGACAGCTCCGGACGGGTTGTTCGGGGAGTTGATGATCACGCCTTTGGTGTGTGCGCTGATGGCTTTTTCTAAGGCTTCAAAATCAATCTGGAAATCGCTGGTGTGAGGCGGTACCACAACAAGTTTCGCTCCGTTGGCTTCCACAAACACACGGTACTCCGGGAAAAACGGTGCGATCGTGATGAATTCATCTTCCGGTGAAGTGGTAAGTGCACGGAAACATACGGACAAAGATGCGGCAGCTCCCATGGTCAGGTAAAAATTGTCTGCCGAAAACGCAGTCTCATACGTCTTGTTCAGGTAATCTGCGATTGCCTGTCTCGTCTCGATATCTCCCTGTGCAGAAGTATATCCGTGTAAGGAAATGGAATCGAGTTTGTGTGTCAGGTCACGGATGGTCTCATTGACGCAGTCCGGTGCCGGTACGGTCGGGTTTCCAAGGGAAAAATCATAGACATTTTCCGCTCCCACAACTGCTGCGCGCTGCTTGCCATACTCAAATAATTCACGGATTGCCGAACGCTGGCTTCCTAATTGATACATATCTTCTGCTACGAACATTTTATTTTCCTCCTCATATAATCAGGTGTCTTTATTAAAATTCAAGGCTTTTCAACCTTTTATATCTCCTGTTTTTCAAGTTATTTTTACAGATAATTTCTTTTTTGTATTTTTTAATGATATTGTATGTGGTTTCTTCAAACTTATCGTTTCTGGCTTGCAAGGTAATTTTCATACTCCAGCCGGCTCAACCGCTCGATCTCCTCCCGGAGATTGTCCGCCGACATGCGAAGCGCCCCCTGACTCATGACCGTAAGCTGCTCCAGCCCGTCATTTGTCGCAACCGTGACACGGTACTTGTGCCCGATCTCATGCACGGTGCGCTCGATAAATGCATCCGCGGTCTCATCGGTTTTCGTGTAGACCACATCCAGATTGTGATATTTGCTTCTGGCACCCGGATGTTCCTTGCGCTTATAGGCATCAAACACCACCAGCACCGGACAGCTCTTGTATCCCTGATAATTGCTTAAAATATCCAAAAGCTTGTCCCTTGCGGAATCAATATTGACACGGGAAAGTTCGTTTAAGTCTTTCCATGCAAAAATAATATTGTAACCGTCCACAATCAGATATTCTTCCTGCGGTCCCTTCGCCGGATAGATCGGATTGCCTTTTTTATCATATTTTACCACATTCGGCTTCGGCGCATCGGATTTCTTTTTCAGCCACTTGCGCCGTTCCTGATCTTCCATATCTTCGCGGCTCATGCCAAACTCGCGGGCATAAATCTGCTGCAGCTCCTGATCTAACTCCCAGCCGGTCTTGCCGGAAGACTGCTGCCGGTGCACCGGGCCAAAACTCTGCCCGTTGGTCTCATAACTGCGCCCGTCCGCAGGTGTCTGGGTTTCCTCCTCCGGCACAAACTGCCGCGGCAGATGCATATAATCATCCACCTGATCCCACGGCACGATAAATCCGGCACCGTGCGCACAGAATACCGATCCGGTCGGATTTGCCGTATCCGCTTCACTGTCGTATCCGGTTTCCGCGATCACTTCCTCACTGTTGTGACAGACATCATAACCGGAAAGTTCCAGTGTCAGATGCCCGAGTCCGCGGGTATACGCATGCACCTCACTGCTGTAGTCCTGCATCGTTGCGACCGGAACTGTGCCCTGCAGCACGGCGTAGTCCATGCCGTTTCCGGTGCCAAATTCCGGCGAATCAAACTTGCCTGCACGCTGCTTTAAGTCGGTCATGGCACGACCGACCATCTCCTGCGGCACTTCAAGCGTAAATGCGTATACCGGTTCCAGCAGTACGCTTTCCGTACTCTTTACCCCCTGCCGGATCGCGCGATAAGTTGCCTGCCGGAAATCACCGCCCTCGGTGTGTTTGATATGGGCGCGTCCACTTAAAATCGTGATTTTTACATCGGTGAGTGCTGATCCGGTCAGTACGCCCGGATGCTCCCGCTCCATGATATGTGTTGCGATCAGCCGCTGCCAGTTGAGGTCGAGCACATCCTCACTGCACGCGCTCGCCACCTCGATTCCGCTGCCCGGTTCCCCCGGCTCCAGCAGCAGATGCACTTCTGCATAGTGGCGCAGCGGCTCAAAATGTCCCACACCCTCCACCGGCTTTGCGATCGTCTCTTTATATACAATGTTGCCCTGTCCAAAGACAACCACAACACCAAAGCGCTCTTTGATCAACTGCGTCAGGACTTCGATCTGCACCTGGCCCATCATCTGGGCATGGATTTCCTGCAGCTGCTCATTCCAGAGGATATGAAGCTGTGGATCTTCCTCCTCAAGCTGCTTTAATTTTTCCATCATCTCCACGGCATTCACTTCGTCCGGCAGATAAATCCGGTAGTTAAGCACCGGCTCGAGTACCGGCACACTGCTCTCCTGCTGCGCGCCGAGTCCCTGTCCCGGTACGGTTGTAGTAAGTCCGGTCACAGCACAGACTTCCCCGGCCTCCACCGCCTCCGCGGTCTCAAATTTTTCTCCGGAATACAGACGGATCTGGTCAACTTTTTCCTCCAGACCATCATAGGAAATCCGGTCTTTGACATGCAGCGTACCTCCGGTCACTTTCAGATAGGTCAGCCGCGCTCCTTTTGCATCTCTGCCGATCTTGTACACACGGGCAGAAAATTCGTCTTCATACTCCGGTGCCCTGTGGTATTTTGCAAAGCCTGCAAGCAGTTCTTTCACACCCTCCACTTTGAGTGCCGAGCCATAGTAGCACGGAAACAGTTCGCGCTTTGCCACCGCATGCGCCAGATGCTCCTCTGCAATGCTGCCCTGATCCATATACTCATCCAGCAGTGCTTCGCTTCCCATCGCAGCTTCCTCGAAAAATGCTTCTCCGCTGTCCTGTGTAAAATCCACACATCCATCGGACAGTTCGGTTTTTAACTGCTGCTGCACGACTTCCTTGTCCGCCCCCGGCAGATCCATCTTGTTGACAAACAAAAAGGTCGGAATGTTATAGTGCCGCAGGAGCCGCCAGAGTGTCCGCGTGTGTCCCTGCACGCCATCGGTTCCGCTGATAACAAGGATTGCATAGTCGAGCACCTGTAACGTGCGCTCCATCTCCGCGGAAAAATCCACATGCCCCGGCGTATCCAGAATTGTAATACTAATTGACGGTTCGCTATTTAGCCGAAGCCGCGCCTGCTTGGAAAAAATTGTTATTCCACGCGCCCTCTCCTGCGCATCCGTATCCAGAAATGCATCCTGATGATCCACACGCCCCAGCGCACGGATCTGCCCGGTGGCATATAACAGTGCCTCCGACAGTGTGGTCTTTCCGGCATCGACATGCGCCAGCAGACCGATATTTATATTTTTTGCGGGATTTTTTCTGCCCATAAAAAAGCCCCTTTCCATGTATCATAATCCAATAGATTTATGATAGCACAGAAAGGGGGAGATTTCATTCCAAATGCCTACTTTATTTAAACTTTTTCCAGCAGATAATATTCACAGTCAACATAAAGGATAATCATACGGCTTATGTATTTACCTATTGGTTTGCTTCATATTAAATTGTGTATACACTTGTTCTATAATTTTCAAATTACAGCAACGTTCTTTTATCCGCTTATCAAACGTTGTCAAGTTCTCATCTCCGGTCATAACAAGTTTTCTTAATCTTGCTGCCGTCTTTATAATCTCCTCACTGTCAGCCCTTATAGCGCGATATTGATTTTGTAACAGACGTCTATACTTCTGATCTGACTCATTATCAATATCAATCAGCTTTAATGCGCAGTCAGGAACCGGAATCATGTTATTGAAATTAATCGCCCCATACTCCCCTCCCTGAATCTTTCTAAAATCTTTCCCATTCTTCATTTTGCGGTGTTTCGCTTTGGGGGACGTGAATGGAGCATAATATTTCATTTCCTCAATTTCAATAACTACTCCAATATAAGGACGACTCTCCTGTTTATTTTCGGACACTTTCGAATCAAATGTCCGCAAAAAATTTATGTATTCATCAGCTATATTATAAAATTTCATATTTCTCCTTTGGTAAAAAAAGGAGGACGATTTCTCGCCCTCCCGTTTTCGGTTCCCTCTTTTTGGTGGGGACTCACCAGCTTTTTTCAGTTCTCTCTTTTTGGTGGAGACTCACCGCTTTTTTTGGTTCCCTCTTTTTGGTGGGGACTCACCAGCTTTTAAGAATTAACTTCTTTCTTTACTTTATTATAAGCAACTCCAGAAATTTTAACAACCCTTTTTTGCAAATTTTTCTTTTCCCTAAAATGAAATTTTAAATTCCACTGCCCTACAGGGCGGTAGAATTTAGTCCTGCACAGTAGATATTTACTCTTTCATACATCAGTGTTATTGTAAAAGTTCCTTCTGACAGCAGTAGAAGGAGAATTATCATGAGTAAATATATCCCTGGAAACCAGAAACATCTAACACTTAATGACCGTATCTACATCGAAAACGAATTATCCAAAGGTGCGACTTTTAAAGACATTGCGGCATTCCTTTGTAAAGATCCTACAACCATCTCAAAAGAGGTTAAATCACGACGCCTTTCTGACTGGTACCACAAAGGAACTTTCTACAATGCCAAAAACTTTTGTGTACACCGCTATCACTGTAAAAAAACAAATGCCTGTGGAAAAATCATGCTCTGCGGCATTAAATGTACATCCTGTCCAACCTGCAACCAAACCTGTAAGGATTTCGAAAAGGAACGGTGCTGCAGACTTGATAAGGCGCCTTATGTATGTAATGGCTGTCCAATGAAAATCAATCATTGTTCCATTGCCCATAAATACCGCTATGATGCCCGTTTTGCCGACCGTAAGTACCGCGAATTATTAAGTAGTTCCCGTGCCGGGATAAATATGACCCGGCATCAGCTGCACCAAAAAGACCAGATTGTTACTCCGTTGATCGCACAGGGACAGTCACCCTATCAGATCCTGATCAATCATCCGGAACTGGATATGTCTGTCCGCTCCATGTACACATACATCGATAAGGGACTGTTCACAGCCAGAAATGTGGATCTGAAAAGGCAGGCAAAATTCAAACCAAGAAAGTGCCACAAAACACAGATCAAAGACCGCGAAGTATTTACCAACAGAACCTATGCAGACTTCTGTTCTTTGGAATTAAATTCTTATGTACAAATGGACACAGTAAAGTCATCAAGGGACTCCCAGAAAACGCTGTTAACCATGATCTTTACAGAGGAAAAACTGTTTCTTGCATTTCTTATTAACCGGTGCACAAAAGGTGCCGTCCGTGCTGTATTTGACCGTTTGGAAAAATGTATGGGAACGTATGAATTTACATCTGTTTTTGAAAATATCTTAACCGACCGTGGCTCTGAATTTGGGAACCCAGAAGAATTAGAAACTGGAATTACCGGCATACAAAGAAGCAGCATTTATTACTGTGATCCAATGCGTAGCGGACAAAAAGGAACCATCGAACAGGCGCATACCATGCTCCGCATGATATTGCCTAAAGGAACATCCTTTGAATTTCTAACCCAATGGGATGTCAATCTTATTGTGAATCACATAAACTCTACCCCAAGAGAAAGCCTTGACGGCAAAACGCCGTATGATGCTGCCCTGGAAACACTTGGAGAAGATGTTCTTAAAGCCTTTCAGCTCAAGCCGATTTCACCAGATGAAGTCAATTTAACGCCTAAGCTGATACGCTTTAAGAAGTAACTAATTAACTGATCGAAATCTGCTGTCAGACTGGAAGTAAACATTTCACATTTTTTAAATGTGGCTGGTGGAATTTAGTCTGACACACCGAATTCCAGTAGCCTGTTTTTCATGCCATAAAAACAACAAAATTTCGATAAGCTAGCTTAATTATAACAGAAAGCAAGAGATTTTGTTAAAAAAACTCCTGCAAAATCAGCAAAATTTAAAAGCCGATGGAATTTACTCTTGCACTGGAATTTACTTTTTCAAGTCAGCAATTTTTCTTTTCAACTATACCGTCGTATTCACCCCGTTGATCGTGGCGTGCTCATCCTCGCCCATCGGGATCACCAGACATTTCTGCCCGTTGATCACCTGCGACTTGATCTGCGATGCCTTCTCCGGCTTCACGCGCAGTACCACATCATAGGTCTTTGTCTCCGCGATATAATTGTCGATCTCTTCCTGCTTTTCAATCAGCTGGGACGTGCGCTCCGCAAGCGCCTCATCCTTTTCATTAAGCTGCACGGTCAGTGTGCCGACCTGATCCTCGAGTGCCATTTTTTCCACGCGCAGTTCGTTCTGCACAAGCGCCTTGGAGTCGATCACATTCTCTGCTGCAGGCGGTTTCTCGCCAAATGCCTCATCCACAGACTTTTCGATCTTTGCAGCCTTTTCCTCGCTGATATCACTGTCTGCAAGAAGCTTTGTGACTACTTCCTTATCGAGCAGGAAAACATCTTCGTCATCGTCGTGTGTCTCGGCATATTCATCGATCATATCACTTAAATTCTGCTGCAGATCCAAAAGCACATCATCCGTGTGCTCATCCTCTGCGCCAAGCACGTTGCGGACGATGGAATGGAATGCCATCTTCTGCTCGGTTGCAGTGCGCTCAATGCCGCAGCCCAGTCCGTTTGCCATAAATTCAGAATGTGGCTCCTTGGTATTTTTCGTGTAAAACAATGTCGAATGGATATCCGTACTGCGGTCATTGAATGCCGGGAATAAAAATGCAGTGTCCACAGCTCCTACCACCCAGTCGCGCACGCGCGGCCCGATCCGGTGCTCATCCTCGAGAAAGCCAAGCCCCGGCTTTGACAGATCGACCGGACAGATCGCACAGATCAGATATTCGTACACTTCCTCGGACTCATCGAGATTGTTATTGTCACTCGTCCGGCTCATCACATCGTATGCATCGTGAAACAGCACGATCAGATAATTTCCGGCATGGTCATATGTGTCGATTACCAGATCATAAAAGGTATCCAGCAGATTTTCATCTTCCAGCTTCGATGCGCGCAGTGCCATCAGAATATGCTGACGACCGCCCACTTCCTCTTCCTCAATCGGAAACTTCAATTCCAGAAGGTTATTTCCGATGGTTCCGGACAATGCCTTATTTGCAATTTCCAGATATTTGTAAAATTCATCTTCTTCCAGATTCAGAAATGTATTTCCAAACTTACAGACTTTATTGTGATTTCCGTCAACGTAACAGCCACACACGCGCGTAAACGTTGCCGCCTCTTTTTTGAATCTTCTCTTTAACTCCAGGACTTCCTTTTTATTCATTTCTTGGATTCCTCTTCCCTGATTTTCTCTTTCAGTTCCTCAAACAATGAAAGAAACTCTTTCTCCACATCAGCCATCGGCTGAAATTCATAGCTCGGTGTGCTCACCATAACCGGCTCCACCGAATACATTTTTTCATCCATAAAATGAAGGAACTCATAATACAGGCAGCTGTCATCAATGTTTGTAATCAGTTCTGCCTCTTCCCCCTCCGGCACATATCCCAGAAATTTGGTGTAGATCATATGCTGCAGCTGTTCTTCGATCTGCAGATACATCGTCATGTTTTTCTTGACCGGACGGGTAATGTCCGCCAGATAGGCTTCACTTCCATCGTGAAGCAGACAGGCAAGTGCCGTCTGCGGCAGATAGTTTCTCGCAGTTGCCTCATGGCAGCACTGGATGCAGTGCTGACCTACAGAAAAAAACTGCGGAAAATGCCCGTTTGCCCGCGTCATCATCGACAGGGCATGTGCAATATCCTCAATTCGTATTTTATCCTCTTCCGGCTCAAAGGTATTAAAGTCAACCTTTGAAAATGTTGTCAGACAATCCTTTTTCATCTGTACTCCCCCATATTACACGCATACATCAAAGATGTATGGCATACGTGAACCTTTACCAGCTAAGTACTTCATGGCCATCCTCAGTGACAAGAACCATGATCTCCCACTGTGCAGATGGCATTCCATCCTCGGTGTATACTTCCCAGTCGTTCTCTTCGTCAATGAAAATCTCCACACCGCCCATGTTAACCATCGGCTCGATGGTAAAGATCATACCCGGTGCAAGTACCATCTGGGTTCCGCGCCTGGAATTGTAACCAACCCACGGCTCCTCATGAAATTCCAGGCCAACACCGTGGCCGCCAATTTCACGTACAACGGTATACCCGTTAGCATAAGCATGATCGTGAACTGCCTGACCCATATCACCCAAAAAACCCCAGGGCTTTACTTCCTTAAGTCCAAGTTCTACACATTCTTTCGTTACCTGAACCAGTTTCTTTTTCTCCGGGCTTACTTCCCCAATGCAGAACATCCGGGAAGAATCGGAAAAATATCCGTTCAGAATGGTAGAACAGTCTACATTGATAATATCCCCCTCTTTTAAGATCACCTTCTCGGAAGGAAATCCGTGACATACCTGCTCATTCACTGAAGTACATACACTGTATGGATATCCTTCGTAGTTGAGCGGTGCCGGAATACCTCCCATGGAAGTGGTCATATCATAGACAATCTTATCAATTTCCGCTGTATTCATTCCTGCGTGAATGTTCTTTTCTATGTAATCAAGTACTGCTACATTGATTTTGGCACTCTCCTTTATCCCTGCAATCTGATCCGGCGTCTTGATCAGGTCATGTGTCGGAACAACGTGACCCTCCTGTGCCAGACGTGCAAGTTTATCATCGAAAGCCGCATGACACGCCTTATATTTCTTGCCGCTTCCGCACCAACATGGATCATTTCTTCCTAATTTTACTGACATTTTTTAATCTTCTTTCTTTTTATTATTGTATGTGACATTTCCAAAGCTCACACGATTCCATACTTTAGCATTCACTTTGTATTTTTGCTTTTTCAAAAGCTTCTGATAGGAATCCTCCATATACGCATAATCGTCATAGGTACGGTTATGCAGCTGTGCATACACCTCCTGATATTTCTGGGCGTATGCAATCCTTTGGATCGTCTTTTTTGCATCTTTTCTGGAAATCCCCAGTGCCGTTTCCCCCTGACGCTCCGTTAGGTCCTCCCAGAAATCCTCCAGTTTATTGTCCATATGTTTTTGGTCATTGTCATCCAGTGTAATGCCTTCCTCCATGGCCATCTGATAAAAAAGTTCATCATGAAGCGCCATCTGCATCGCGTTTTTGCGCGCAACGGCATTCATAAATCCCCCTTCTACCCGCATACTCCAGTAACGGTTCGGATCATCCGGATCGTATACCAGTGCCTCCTGCTGAATCTGATATTCCTCATATCCGACATAAAATGCCATGTCTCTGAGGGTCAGTTTTTCATCATTGATCTGCGCTGCCACTTCATCCAAAGACTCCCGGTACACAAGCGGCCTTGCATTCGTCATGCTATTATTATTTCTCATGAGCATCACAAGCACAACTGCAATCAGAACAATGGATACCAGATGTTTTGGTCTCATCAAAAACTCCTATACCAATCTGCGGATTGCGGTAATTGTATGACAGTTCACCGGACGGCTGTTTGTAATTCCGGCTCTTGTTGACTGCGCCTCCACGATATTTCCGTTTCCAATGTAAATTGCCACATGTCCCGGATATACCACGACATCTCCCGCCTGGATATTCTGGTAAGACACCGGCTGTCCCACACTCTTAAATGCCTGGGAATACCGTGGGGTACTGATTCCAAAATGTGCATAGACCAGATGTACAAATCCGGAACAGTCAACCCCATTGGTCAGACTGTTTCCTCCCCATACATATGGGTTTCCGCCAAACTGCTGCGCATAAGCCACAATATCCGCACCGCCCACATTTGTTGTCTGTGAAGGATTGCAATCCGGATCTTTCAGATAGGAATCGCTTGCAATTCCACCACTGGCACCGGTACCTCCACCGTCATAGGTGTTGGCATTGGCACGCGCTGCCGCAGCCTCCTGTGCACGGATAATTGCCTCCTGTTTGGAAATTGTCTTTTTATAGTCCTGCGCCTGCTTCTGTGCTTCTGCCAGCTGCTGCGCATAGGCATCTTTTTGTTTTTCAAGCTTCGCCATGAGGGTTTTCAGTTCCCCCTGCTGGGTCTGATACTTGTCCTGCAAAGCAAGCAGACTGTCCATCTCATCTGCCAGCTGCATAGTCCAGTCCTCAACCTTCTTTACCGCATTCTGATAAGAAGTCATAAGTTCCCTGTCAGATTTGTACAGATCGGTCGCATATTCAATACGGTTTAACATATCGGAGAGCCCATTGGACTCCAGAATGGCCGACCAGATGGAATTATCGGTACTGTTCTCATACAGATACTGAATCCTAAGCTTCATGGCATCATACTGCTTCTGCTCTTCTTCCTTTGCTTCTTCCAGCTTTTTGTTTGCCTGCTCCACTTCATTCTGCTTGTCCTTAATATCCGACTTCAGCTGTTCCTGCTTGGAAAGAAGTGTTTTCATCTTGGCTGCGGCAACAGAGATGCTGTCTTTTACATCCGACTGACTGTCTTTGATATTTGCAATGTCGCCATTTTTTTCTCTCAGCTTTTTCTTGTACGCATCACGTTTCTTTTCGGCCTCGGTCTTTGCATACACATTCGGCACCGCACACGCACCTGCGGTAAGTGACCCTGCCAGAACAAACACCAATACTGCCGCACAAATCTTATTCTTCGTTTTTACATGTATTTTCTTATGCATATTATGCCTCCAGACTTATCTTCCATGGGAGCACTCCCATACCTCCCTTTATTGTGGCACAAAATACATATTTTTTCTACTGGTTTTTCTTACTAATTAAGGAAAAATTCATAATTTTTTTCAAAAACAGCCATTATTTCCGCAAATCGGCATTATTCATTAACCAGACCGTACTCAGTTTTCCATCTTCCCCATATTGTGCCTGCAGGCTGGTATAATATCCCTCGTCTTCAAAATACCACTCATAGGACGTATAATTGCTCATGCTTACATAATTTGTCAGTTGATATCCCAATACCTGTCCAAAATCATCCGGCTGACTCTCAAACCCCAGATCCCCTACCAGTTTCAGATCATTTTTTTCCACCGGTGAACCCGGATTTAATGTAATTCCTCCAACGATTCCCTTTTCCGGCACAATATCCTTATCCGATGTATTAAAAATAAAAATCGTCCCGCGGTAAGTTCCATCCTCCTCATAGTATGCATAACCATTGGATTCTCCCGGCTTAATCTTTTTATCTTCATCGTTACGGATGGTAAATCCGGCTTTTTCAAACTCCGAAAATTTACACGGAATCGAAAACTCGTTTCCGGAAAGGGCGAATGTATGAAATCCATGCACATAAGACACATTCTCCCCATTCAGATTCTTAAATTTTCCATCCGGCGTCTTACTTTTTGAATCTGCCTCAGCATCTTTGTGGGAATTTTCAGAGGTATGGGAACTGTCATCGTCCCGAATCGTCTGAATTGCCTCACGAATCAGACCCACAGCCCCGTTGTCGGACTTTAAATACATTCCCACGATTCCGAAGATTGCAACCACACCCAGAACAATCACAACAATTGCGATGGCCTTTTTGACTCCCGAATTGTCCTTGACCGGATTTCCCTGCGCATCAACCTCACTTTCTCCCTGCTCCCGTTTCGCCCGGCAGTGTATTTTTTCGCGCTCCGCGCGCTCGTATTCCCGCTGGCTCCAGCTCTTCTTGGGCTGATCATCCAGCCGCTGTCCATCACGCGAATAATACACCCCGTTTAAGTTGTATCCCCCCGATGGTTTCTGCTCCGGTGGTGCATAGTCCTGAAATTTCTTTTTTCTTTCGTTTTCCATAACTTTCTCCTTTTGACGCTTTCTATCATCAATTCTAACATTCACTCACTTTCTTTACAATGAGTAACTTATCGCCCTGCTGCACATCTGCCGATTTGAGTCCGTTTGTCTCCATAATTTCTGCCTCGGTAGTATGAAAATGTCTTGCAATGTCCCATAATTGTTCTTCTTTTTTAACAATATAGCCAACAATTCCCGGCTGCTTCATCAGTTCCACCGCGTCTAGCGGTTCCTTATGGATATCCACAATTTTTTCCATGCACACTTCCTGCTGTACAATTGTCTGCAGGGAAATAACCGCCTTGACCTCAAATCGTTCGTTATCCAGCAGATTCACCGCAAGCTGATCAATCGCCGGCTCGATTTCATAAGAAATATCTTCCATGTGCCCTTTCATGCCGGGAACATCAACAATCTGTGTAAACGGAATCTGTTCCTGCGTATGTGCAATCGGAAAACTGTCATCCGTCGTTGCATACAAAATATCAACCGTCAGGATTCCTTCTACCTGTAACCCGTTTTCCACCGGTTCCACATGATCCATCTCTGCATGCCCCTCAAAAGAACACAGCTGTAAGATCCGTTCCTGTTCTTCCGCCAGCTTCATCTGTTCAGAGATCCGCAGTTTTGCTTCATTTTTGATCAGCAGTTTTTTTGCACAGACCATTTCTTTCTGTGGCACAAGATTTGTTTCCAGCGAATAGACATCTGCCAGAAGTTCCACATTCCTTTCTTCCCACAGCTTCATTTCCACATCCATGGAAAGATTCAGGCTCAGCGCCCTCATTTCGCCATCATAATCTTCTGCCGGTTCCACCTCATATTCTTTCGTCTGGCAATGTACCCAGCAGATCGGCTGTGTTCCGGTCATTCCCCCTTCTATTGATTCGGAAAACGGAACCATCGTTTCATACCACTCCATTTTTCCTTCCGGACTGCTGTACAATACATTCACATACGCTTCTCCCTGAATCTGCATCTGCTCCCCGGTGCAGATCACCTGCCGGTTACGCACTTCCACATAATCATAAAGCAGATGTCCGATATTCGGACTGGACTGTGGCAGTGCAATATCACTGTGCACACGCAGGATATCCTTTTTCGCGGATGTCAGTGCCAAAAGCTGCATCGTCCGGCTTTTCTGCTGAATATCCGGATCATTTTCAACACCACTTACAATTTCTTCTTCCACCGGCACCTCACACACGGCATGAATGCCAAGCAGAGCACGCACGGCAAGCTTTCTGGAATTGATGGCACTGATATTCAGATCCTCCAGATCTCCGCTCAGATTGACGGTATCGCGTTCTTCCACCTCATCCATAAAAATTTTTTCTCCGAAATTTATACTGTCCGTAAAAGATTCCAGCCGGTTATCTTCACTGCGGTATAACACGACAAAACGCAACTGTCCGGTAACCCACACCGTCTGGCTGCTCACCTTGACATCCTCAAAAATAACAGAACCCCTGGTATGTATAATGTTCAACAGATCCGGTTTGTTGTCTTTTACAATACAGTCATCATCCAGCGTAATCTGGGTAAACGCCTTGCTCCTTAGTAAATTCTGTCTGAACAGCTGTCTCTTCAATTCCAAAACAAAAAAATCCCCTCTCTTTGAAGTAAGTATACTAATACTTATTCAAAGAAAGGGAATTTTATTCATTCCTAACAAAGTTTCATTCGAATGTCCTTTGTAATAATATCAGTGTAACTGAATGACAATAACTGTGGAGGATTTTCCTCTCGCTCGTCATCTACAAGTACTGTAAAAACGCTTGGATATGCGCTCTGGATAACGCCTTCCTGAATATCTACCTTGTTACGTCCACGGTCTAACTGAATTTTCACTCTGTTACCACGCTGCCGATGAACGGATGCCCGAACCTTGCTAATCTGTGCCTGTTCCATTGTTGCCTCCTCCATTTGAGTTGAATATTCTAGAAAATACTATATCTAGTAGCTTTAGTATAGCAGAGTGTTAAACTTTTTACAATAGTTCTTAAGTACCCTATTGAAACAGTACCTCTTCCTCCCGCAGTTCCAGCTTCAATACAATAAACGGATAACTAGGTGCTTTTGTCACCTCTTCTCCGTTTTCCGGTCCCTGCAGTCTCGTCTTTACACAGATGGCGGTATCACTCAGATAACAGTCTTCCACGGAGATGCTGTATCCTCCGGTCTCCTGTATTCCATAACCTCTGGCAACGTATAAATATTCATTATCGCTGTATGTAAAACGGAAATCCCCCTCCTTTTTTTCTTCAATCTGTTGTCTTAAGGCTTCCGGAAGTTCTTCCTCCTTTGTCACGGTAAACTCCAGATCCTTTACCTTCTCGTCACATTCTTTTCGCACACACCCGCTCAGCAGCATAAGCACCCCCAGCAAAATGATCATCAGGATATACTTTCTTTTTTTATCTTTCATGGTTGACCACTCTATTTTCGTTCTTATGCTATCCTATGCAGCGGTCGTGCGATCTATTCTTTTGTATTTTTGTGTTCCTGCAGCATTTCATGAATCACATTCTGACAGTATACACCGATATGTTTCTGATCTTCCTTGGAAAGCTCCGAAAGAATAATCGGTTCTCCATACGTCAGTTTTACCTCTGTACTGTGCAGCCACGGAAAATGATTTTCAAAAATATCTGCCGTCCCGGTAAGTGCCATCGGAATAATCGGGCATCCCGTCTTCTGTGCTATTTTAAAAGAACCGTCCTTAAACGGCAAAAGCGTCGTTGCATCCTCCCGGTCACGATTTCTCGTTCCCTCCGGGAAAATACAGATAGAAATGCCGGACTTCACCTGATCGATAGCGGTCAGAATGGTCTTAAGTCCCTGCTTTAAATCCTTGCGGTCAAGAAACAGACAATACAGACGGCGCATCCATATTCCCAGCAGCGGAACCTTATTGACACCATCTTTGGAAATATACCCGGTCAGATTCGGACACTGTGCATAAGTAATGACAATATCAAAAATGCTGCGGTGATTTCCAATATAAAGTACAGCCTGATCCGTTGGTACATGTTCTTTTCCCTCAACAGTCAGATGAACCCCCGCCAAAAAAGATACACAGCGCAGTCCCCACTGCACAATCCGAAGTTGGCTGATATCGGCTGCATGTTTATCAAATTTTGCGATAATCCATTCGATTCCGAGAACCGGCAGTCCAAGAATCAAAAATAAAAAAACATAAATGACTACGATAATTGTCCGCATTTTCTTCCTCCATAAAAAAAGCCTGAAGCATTTCATCTTCAGGCTTTTTCACTTTTTGCTTAAACCTGGAACGTTGACAGTGCATCCAGCAGGCTCTGGGCCTTGGTCGTAAGACTCTGGGATGCTTCATCCAGATTCTTGATTGCATCCAGCTGCGTACCTGCTGCCGAATGTACCGATGAAGAACATTCTGCCGTCTGGGTGGACGCATCGGAAATACTCTCGATTGCACTGAGTGTCTCGTTTCGTGCACCATTCATTTCCTGCACATTATTCGAAATCGTCTGCAGTGCCTGAATCAGCTGCGCTACAAGCTGGTCAATCTGTTTAAAGGAATTTGTGGTATCCTCTACAACGGAAGACTGGGAAGAAACTGCATCTTCCGCCTGTCTTGCGATATTTACCACTTCTCCCGTCTTGGAAACGATTTCATCTACAATGGAAGAAATCTGGGAAGAAGAAGCAAGACACTGATCGGCAAGCTTTCGGATTTCTTCTGCGACCACAGAAAATCCTCTGCCGGCATCTCCCGCACGCGCTGCCTCAATGGACGCATTCAGGGAAAGTAAATTCGTCTGTTCCGCAATATCATTGATCGCAGAAACAATGTTGCTGATGGATTTTGATTTTTCTTCCAGTTCCTGTATTGACTGAATGACATTTCTTGTAATGTTTGCAGTGGTCTCGGATGTCTGCGTAAGTGTCTGTACAGAAGATATACCGGTGGTAATGGTTTCTCCGGTTGCAGAAGTAAGTTTTCCCAATTCATCTGCATTGGAGCTTACATTATTAATCTTTCCCGATAAGGAATCCATCTGACTCATACAGTTATCGGAACCGGTATCCAGTTTGTTCACACCACTCTCAATCTCTTCAACTGCACTCTGAATATTCTTAGAGGTTTCAAGGAATGTTCCGGATGCCTCTGCCACATGAATTGCCGCTTCTCCAACCTGCTGACTCACATCATTGACATCCAGAATCAGCGATTTCATATGCTCTACGGTATCATTGACACCATCACACAGTAAACCAAACTCATCTTTGTGCTTTGCGGAAAGATGAACCGTAAGGTTTCCATTGGAAACTTTGCGCAACTGACGCAGAATATATTTGATGGTTCCTGTCATCTGACTCGAAAGGAATAATCCAAGTGCAAGTGCGATGATCATACAGACAATCACAAGTACGGTTGTCAGCTGTTTGATTCCGGATGACTGCTCAAGCAGACGGTCAGAAGGAATCAGTGCCGTAACCATAAGATCTCCGGCTGAAAGTTTACTGTATACAAACATGTATGACCTTCCATTAAATGTAATCATCTGGTTTCCGGAATCTTTTTTCCCGTTCAATGCTTTCTTATAAAAACTTGTACCATAAATCAGTGCTTTTTCCGTCTTGACGGATTCATCGGAATAAAACTCTTTTCCATCCGTATCCGTAATTAATGCTACATAGCCTCCCTTTCCAGGGTCCAGTGACTGCATGGCGGAACGGATAAAGGAATCACTGATGTTTATGATCATCATGGCCGGCTGATTGTTCATTTTTTTGGCAATTCGCAGACAGTAGGAATCAATTCCCAGATCCAGTACTTTATCCGAACTTTCATCTGCCCCGAAGAAAAACCAGTTTGTTGCACTTTCGCTGACCAGTTTTCCCTGATCGCATCCGACATAGTCCGTATAAACATTTCGGTCACGAACAATTCCCTGACAGTCAATCGTACGCTTGTTGTCCGCGATAATATAGGCTCCCTGAATCTTGCTGTCAAGTGCCATCTTATTGCGCAGTCTGCTCTGATAGTCTTTGCGCACGGAGCTCTCATCATACACCTCCATCAGTCCTGCAAAATACTTACGCAGATCCGACTCGGTCAGATAGGTCTTAAATTCATCCTTCTCACTCGTGATAACCAGATTGATATACTGCTGCATCGTATCAGCAGTCTGCTGTACAGATTCTTTGTATGTATCCACAATGGCATTGGAAGCGTTATTGTAAGAGGTAATACCAAGAACCAGCACACCAATAACCGGAATCAGGAAAGCGACCACCAGCCGCATCGCAATACTGCGATAGAACGGAATTTCCGCTTTTTCTCTTTTCTGTTCACCGGCCACCTTTTTTATTTTAGGAATTTTTGTCTTTTTTTCCTGCCGGGAAGCATTGTCACGTTTCGGTATTTTCTTTGTTTTTTCTTTTTTGACCTTTTCTTTCTTTAGTTTATTTGTTTTCTGCTCATCGTTTTTTCTCATATTGCATACGCCTCCGTAAATTCAGACGATTCCTCCCCGCCTATAATATAGATAATATACTACAATCTGACAAAAAACTCAACTTGAAACTACTATAATTTGTTATACTTTACTATTTTAACACAGCAATACTGCATGCCGGCATCTCCAGTTTCCCATCTTTCAGCTGTACCGTCTCTTCCTTCAGTGTCAGGCTTCCCTCCAGGTTCATATTTTCAAGTGCTGTTCCCTTCAGGTCAACCGTACCGTTTCCTTCCCCAAGATTATACACAATTCCGATGGTACTGTCCTGATACGTTTTCGTGATTGCCGCCTGTGAATCTTTACACAGGCTTTCTACTTTTTCTATGGTTCCCCTTGCAATTTCCGGATTCTGATTCCGCAGACGAAGCGCATTTTTATAGTAACTTAAGATAGAATCCTTATCCTTTTCCTGTTCATCTTCTGCCGGAAACGGAGATTCAATGCCGGCATCCATATCTGCCGGTCCCTTTGTCATTCCTGTGGTGTCAGTTTTTGACCACACCATCGGAATACGCTTATTTTCATCCTTTGTTCCGGAACTGTTCATGCCAATTTCTTCCCCATAATAAACAAACGGACTGCCGTTCATTGTCATCAGGAGACCTGCTGCTGTCTTAATCTTATCCGGATCATTCACCAGCGTATTGGCAATCCTTGCCATATCGTGATTTGACAAAAACGGTGCATCAATATAATCCGGATTTTTTTGGGAGAAATCATTCTGATATTTCAGCATGGAATTCACAAGGCTTACCGGATCGCCCTTTCTTACCGCATTGACCAGTGCCCCTTTTGCCGTTCCCGCATCAAAATTAAACATGCTTGGTGTTCCACTCGCATAATAATCCGCAATGACATTCTCACTCGCCCACACTTCGGATACCATATAAAACTGTGGATTTTTTTCTTTACAGTATGTGTACAGTTTATTTAAAATATCACAATTCGCATTGGTTGCATTTTCTTCATAATGCATGGCCGCATCCATCCGGAAACCATCCACACCAAGATCTATCCAGTAATCCGCAACTTCTTCAAATTCCTTCTGTACTGCCGGGCTTTTCAGGTTCAGATCCGGCATTTCCGACCAGAAGGATCCCTCATACCACCAGCAGCTGCTTCCCGGCACTGCATAGTAGGTTGTTCCCTCCTGCTTGTCAGAAAAATGATAGTAATCCACATACGGACACACCGTATCGTCCGGTTTTTCTCCTGCCTTCAGACCTGCAAGATACTCACATGCCTGTGTAAACCATGGATGCTGGGAAGAACTGTGATTCATTGCCACATCAATGATCAGCCGGATACCTTTTTCATGACACGCACTTGCCAGCTCTTTAAAATCATCCGCCGAACCATATGCCTCGTCCACCGCTTCGTAATCCGTTGTATCATATTTATGATAGGTTGGGGAAGGCATGATCGGCATGAGCCAGATTCCGTTGCATCCCAGATCTGAGATGTAATCCAGCTTTTCTTCCACACCCTTTAAATCCCCCATGCCGTCCCCATCACTGTCATAAAAGGAGCCGACAAAAATTTCATAGTAATTACGGTAATTATCATCAATAATATTTAATTTTGCTTCCTGTGTACCGTGCCCCGAAATACAGCCTGCAAGCACCCCGGCAAAAAGCACCAGCACAACAACTGCCGACAAAATTCTTTTTTTCATAACCTTTCCTTTCTTCATCAGATGAAAAAACCGGCGGTCAAACGACCACCGGCTTTCTATCTTTCATCATTAACCCTTTACAGCGCCTGTCAGACCATCTACATAGAATTTCTGCATAAATACGAAGAGAATAGAGATCGGAATAGACACAATAACTGCGGCTGCAGCCCATCTTGTAAACCATCCGTTTACAAACTCTTTCTCCAGCATATTGTACAGGAGAAGTGATACCGTCCAATACTTATCCTTTGGTCCAACAATGACACGTACAAATACGAAGTCAAGCCATGGAGCAAGGAATGCCGTAAGGATCGTATATACAACGATTGGTTTACTGAGCGGAAGGATGATCTTGTAAAATACCTGGAACTGATTACATCCATCCAGAATCGCTGCCTCTGACAGAGACTTTGGTACCGTATCAAAGAATCCCTTTGCGATATAAAATCCAACACCAGATCCTGCAGAATAAATCAGAATCAGAGCGATACGAAGCCCACTTCCCTCGGTCAGTCCAACTGCTTTTAAAATAAAGTATACTGCAACCATGGACATGAATGCCGGGAACAATCCAAGGATCATTGCCAGATTCATAAATGCTTTACGCATTCTAAAGCGCAGTCTTGACATACAGTAAGATACACTCAGTACGAATGTCGTTGAAATCAAGCATGAAAAAATGGAAATGATCAGCGTATTCATAAAAGCTCTCGGGAAGTTCAACAATGTTGTCTCCGTAAAGAGTCTCTTATAGTTATTAAATGTCAGTTCTTTTGGGAAGAAGTATGCAGTATATGCACCACTTTCCCCTCGCAAACTTGTCATGATAATCCAGAAAATCGGGAATAACCAGATCACTACCAGGATGGCAAGGATTATATGTACCAATGAATTTTTTGCAATTTTCTTTGCCCGGCCAGCGGTCATAGGGCGTTTGCTTACTTTTGCACTGTTCATTACATGAATCCCTCCTCATCTTTGTATGCTTTCGTATTTCTATAGGTGACTAATGCCACAATAGAAAGAACGACGAATGTTAAGATACCAATCACGGCACCGATGTTGTAATACTGATAATCAACGGTTAACTTGTACAGCCATGTTACCAGTAAGTCTGTCTTACCTGCGGTCTCTCCGACTGGTGTAGGCTTTCCTGCAGATAACAGATAGATAACGTTAAAGTTATTGATGTTACCTGTGAACTGTGTAATGATATAAGGTCCCATAATAAACATAATATATGGCAATGTAATTTTGCGGAAAATCTGTGCGGCATTGGCACCATCAATCTTGGCTGCCTCATACAACTCTGCCGGTACATTCTGCAATACACCGGTAACCTGAAGCATGGTGTACGGAATACCAACCCAGCAGTTAATTAAAATAACCGATACACGCGCCCACATCGTATTGGTCCAGAACGGAAGCGGATTCTGGATAAGCCCCCACTCCATCAGCAGGTTGTTGACCGCCCCATGTTCCTGAAGCATCTGTCTCATAACCAGTAAAGATACAAACTGTGGTACTGCAATGGAAATAACAAAACAGGTACGCCAGAATGCTTTGCACTTTGTCTCTTTGCGGTTGATGACAATCGCAAGGATCAGTCCCAGGAAGTTACATAAGAATGTAGCACATACTGCCCAGACAATGGTCCATCCTAAAACCCTCCAGAATGTCTTGCCTATCTTTCCGCCAAGTCCAAGTACCGTCTTAAAGTTCGCCAATCCAACCCAGTCAAACAAGGTCAGATGCTTGTTGATCGTAGAATAATTGGTAAATGCCATTGGAATCATGAATAACAATGGTAAAACTGTAAAAATAAGAATTCCCATCAATGGGAGAAACATTAATGTCTTGTATAAATTTTTATCAAATAAACTTTTGACATCCTTGCCAAAAGAATTGATTTCTTTTCCCTCTTTTGCGAGGCACTCTGCCATATATGCGCTTCTTAAATTTTCAGCCCACATATAAATAAATAAAAGAGTGATCGCAATCGTAGCAACACCGTATAACAACAACAATACGGAATTGTCACCCTGTACATACTCATATATCTGTTTCTGTTCATTAAATACCTCTTCCTGTTTTCTCCATCCTAATGAAGGAAGCATGGAAAGATAATATGCACCTGCATTGACCATAAACATAATATAGCCAATCTCAATTGCCAAAAAAATTAAACCTTTGATAATCTGCTTGTGGGCGATGTTTCCCAATCCCATTATAAGCGCTGATAACTTAACTGCAGCCCCGCCCTTCGTAAGCGCATTGGATACAGTGTACGGTGTAGCGAAGTCCGACTTCTTTTTGTTTGCACCTATCATACTTATCCTCCCGGCACATGTTACTCTATGCCATATTTATAGACTCATGTATTCCAAGATTCCGGGGAATCCCCAGAACCTTGGAATTGTTTCTTTTGTCTTTTCCTTTTGGAAAAAGATTACTCTGTAAGTGAGCTGTTTAACTGCTCGTTTAATGCTTCTGTCTTTTCCTTAGCATTGTCTGCTGTGATCTGTCCTTCAGCACCGTGTACAAATGCATCACCGAATGGTGTAGCTGCATCCCAGTAAGGCTGCATTGGGATGATTGGCTGAGCGATAGAGCAATTTGCTGCTACGTTTGCCAAAGCTGATGCAACTGCATCCTTAGCAACTTCTTCGTTAGAAACAAGGTTTGTATTAACAGGAGCCTGCTTTCTTAACTCAAAATGCTTTAACTGTGCGTCTTCGCTTCCTAAGTATGCAGCAAGCTTAACAGCAACTTCCTGATTCTTGCAGTTCGGGTTAACACCAATAGCCTTAGAACCAAGGAATGCCTTCAGCTGGCAGTCTTTTCCGTCAACGTTGATTGTAGGAAGGGCTGCAACACCAACGTTCTCCTCACCAAGGTTCTTAACTACTGCATCATAATTCCAGTTACCATTGAAGTAAGCATTTACAGATCCATCCTTTAATCCGGCAAGACCAAGGGATCCTTCGTTATTGTCCATTACGAAATTCTTGTTGTTGAATAAGTCAACAATGTACTTTGTTACTGCTACAGCGTTGTCTCCGCCGAAGTCATATCCCTTGGATGCATCTGTACCATCTCCGAAGATTGTACATCCGTTTGCTGCATAGAAGGAAGCAAGATACCAGCCATTGTCAAATGGGAAAGAAACTTTTCCTTTCTCAAGCATTGTATCAAGGCTCTTTACATCATCTTCTGAGAAGACTCTCTTATCATAATACATAAACCATGTATTTGGTGTATAAGGAACACCATAAATATCTCCGTTGTATGTAACAGTTGCTGCCATAGCTTCTGGGTTAGAGCTCTTAACATATTCTGCTACATCTCCACCGAGCTTTGTTAATGCTCCGGCATCAACCAGATCAGCAATCTGGTCATTTGCAAACATGTATACATCCGCTGCACTTGCAGGATCCTGTAATACGGTGTCTTTTGCATCAGACTCTGAACATGTTACATAATCAAATGTAATGTTCCACTCCGGATGTTCCTCGTTAAATGCCTCACACTCTGTCTTTAACCATGCCCCCTGTGCATCATCCTGATCCTCGGAAGGTCCCATAACAGTAAGTTTTACATCAACTGGTTCTGCTGAGTCGGAAGTGCTTCCACTGTTTGCTGCCTGTGTTCCATCATTAGATGCTCCGTTGTCCTTGCTGCCGCATCCAGCGAACATTGTAGCTGTCATTGCTGCGACAAGCATTGCTGCTAATACTTTCTTTTTCATCGTTTTCCTCTCCTTTTTTCAAAAATGATAGTTCAAAAGTATCTATATAAAACGCCTCTGCGCTCTATATCGTAATTTCTGCGTCATCTGCGGTATACCGCCGCAAGATTCCGTATCCACGCCCGACGGCTTTCCGCGAGCTGTTCTTTGTTCAATCTCCACCGCCAGTTATACCCCACGGTAGACGGTGCATTCATTCTTGCCTCGTTCCCGAGTTTCAGCAAATCCTGCATCTGTATGATCGCGATATCTGCAATACTTGCATATGCACACCGGATCAGTGCATCCGGAATTTCTTCCTGACTGCTGATGTTGAGGTATTCATACAGGTAAGCCAGTTCATATTCTGTCTTGTCCCTGAAATATCCTACAATTGTATCGTTGTCATGCGTTCCCGCGTATACCACTGTGTGGCTTCCCGGATAATTATGTGGCAGATGTTCATTGGACGGATCTCCGTCAAATGCAAACATCAGAACTTTTGTGTCCAGCCACCCTGTCTTTGCAAGGAGTTTTTTCACTCCCGGTATCAATGCCTTGCCGCCGTAATCATCGGCGATCACTGTGGTTCCATTTAAAACGGAATTCAAAGCGTCAGTCAGTTTGCGCCCCGGTCCCTTCATCCACCGTCCGCCTGAAGCATCCGTGGCATCTTTCGGAACCATATAATTTTTGACGAACCCGATGAAATGATCCATCCGGATTACATCAAAGAGCTTTGTACTGATCTGCATTCTTCGTTTCCACCAGGAAAACCCATCCTCCTGCATGAGAGGCCAGTTATACAGTGGATTTCCCCATACCTGACCTGTTTCGGAAAACTTATCCGGAATTGCAGCTGCCACATAAGCAGCTTCGCCATTCTCATCCAGTAAAAACTGTTCCGGATGCATCCAGGTATCCACGCTGTCCTTTCCCACATAAAATGGTACATCCCCGATCAGCTGGATTCCTTTGCTGTTGGCATATTCCCTAAGTTTTCCCCACTGCTGGAAGAACTTGTATTGGCAAAACACCCAAAACATGATGTTATTATACATCTCTTTTCGGCACTTTGCAAGCGCAACCGGTTGTTTTTTTTGAATATTTTCCGGCCAGCTCTGCCAGTTCTGGTTTCCATTGGATACTTTCAGTGCCATATACAGTCCATAATCTTCGACCCAGTCCCTGTTTTCTTCTACAAACTGCTGAAATTCCGGTTCGTGTTCGTCAAACCGACCAAATGCTTTCTGCAGAACCAGCGTCCTGTTTTCAAAGAGTGCTGCATAATCAATGGCAGATTTCTGTGTTCCCCAGTAATGGCTCCGGATTTCCTCCGGCGTCAGAAGCTTTTCTCTGGCAAGCTGATCCAGATCAATCAGATAAGGATTTCCGGCAAATGCCGACAAGCTCTGATATGGGCTGTCCCCAAAACTTGTAGGTCCGACAGGAAGCACCTGCCAGTACTTTTGTTTCAGATCCACCAGCAGATCCACAAAATGGAATGCTGCATCACCCAGAGTGCCAATACCATACTCTGACGGTAGGCTTGATACTGCAAGAAGGATTCCGGAACCTCTTGCTACTTCCTGTCCTTCCAAGATTCTTCACCCCGTCTTTTAAATCACGAATTCTCCTTCGGATTATTGGAAAAACCATCTAAAAATCTTTTCGGATTGTTTCGTGTTTTTTCGTATCTGTCTTAATTTTAGTTTCTCTACGTCATTTTGTCAATGATTTTGCGTTTTCGGACACCATTTTCCCCACTTTTCACGTATTTTATATCGTGTTTTTGTATATATTCACAACATTATTGCTCTGTTTTTTCGAAACTTTTTTTGAGAAAGAATTGCACAGTTTCCCAAACTGATTTATAATCATTTAAACATAAGAAATCACAGGAGAAAATATATGGCTACAATCAAAGATATTGCCAATCGTCTTGGAGTTTCTGTAAGCACAGTCTCCAAAGGTTTAAACGGCGCAAGTGACATAAGTGATGAGCTGCGGCAGATGGTTCTCGATACCGCTGTGGAGATGGGATACAGCACCAAGCGTTCCAAGAAAGTGGAAAACCGCAAGCTTTGCATATTCATAGAAAACATGAATTACGAAACAATTGATGAATTCGGATATGACATAGTTCTCGGTTTCAAACAGAATGCGTTCCGCCGCAAATGGGATGTTGATATTCTTCCCATCACCCCGGCATTTCAGGAAGAGGAAAAATACGATACCTTTCTGTTGAAAAACGGCTATTGCGGAGCCTTTCTGATGGGTCTTGCATTGCATGATTCCTGGATCAAGCAGCTGGAAAACACTACCATGCCAACTGTGCTTTTGGACAATTTCATCTCTGGCAATCCAAATGTCTGCTATCTTGGAACCGACAGCTACGAAGGCATCACCATGGCAGTAAATCATCTGGTTAATCTCGGGCATAAAAACATTGCATTCTTAAACGGTTCCTTATACTCACTGGTTTCTGACCAGCGGCAGGAGGCATTCGAAAGTGCTATGGCTGCTGCCTCACTTCCTGTGCAGAAGGATCTGACAGCTTACGGCTACTATGTATCCGACAGTGCCAAATATCATGTTCCCGGATTTCTTGCCGCCGGTGCCACTGCCGTGGTCTGCGGCAATGACCTGATTGCCAAAGGTGTCATTGACGAATGTACGAAGCGCGGATTCCGCGTGCCGGAAGACGTCAGTGTTGTTGGTTTTGACGACATATCCATTGCTGCCACTTTTGACCCACCGCTTACCACAATCCGCCAGGAACGCAACGAACTTGGCCGTTGCGCTTATGATATTTTAAATTCCCTGATCCATCACATCCCGATCAGCAAAACGCTGCTGCGTCCTAAACTGATCGAGCGTGAATCTACTGCGCGCTGTTCGCACCGCGACTGACAATATTTTTTATTTTATCCGCATAATCGCTTATGCTTTATGCCCATCTTTCAAATATTCAAACACATGTAAGGATGCCAGCGGATGTCCGGTAAAATCAAACATTGCCTGATTATCCCATGCGCATCCTCCATAATACAGTCCGCCATCGTCCGGATCATAATCTGCGCAGTAACTGCTTGCCCAGCCGCTTCCGTATTTCTCCCAGATTGCGGAATTGTCATCGGTTGCCTTTCCAACCGGAATCCATGTACCACCCCAGTAAAACACACCAATTGCCCCAGCTTCACTGGCAGTTGCACACACATCACGCACAACATCCGCCTGTCCCTGCACGGTAGCCGGATAACCATCTACCAGATCATCGGTGCCAACCAGACTGTTCCCCTGCCCATCACCGTCTTCCGAGGTATAAGCATAGGATGTTTCTGCAATCATGACATCTTTTCCATAGTTATCTTTGATATTCTTTGCAACACGCTGCATATTCTCCAGAGCTCCATCCCAGAAAATATAAAAAGATAAGCCAAACACATCATAATCCACCTTTGCATTCTGCAGATCTTTTGCTCTGTCATATACTTCCGTATTGTTTTCAATATTGGTATAATGCACAGCGATTTTAATGTCTTTACCGGAGTCTTTGGAAACCCCGCGCACCGCCTCGCTTCCTTTTTTCAGGAGCTGCACAATGTTAGGCTGCAATTTTTCTCCCGCCAGTCCGTAATTGATCTCATTTCCGATCTGTACCATCTCAACGTCCACGCCGGCATCCAGTAATGTATTCAGGCTGTCCTTTGTAAACTGGTAAAGAGCTTCTTTCTTCTGTTCCAGATCCATGCCCTCCCATGCTTTCGGACAATTCTGTCTCTTTGGGTCAGCCCAGAAATCGGAATAATGGAAATCAATATTCACCTTCATGCCATACTGTGTCGCACGTTTTCCAAGTTCCACGGCAGTATTCAGATCACAGTTTCCACCGCCATATCCGTTCCCGTCTTTATCATACGGATCGTTCCACACACGCAGCCGGATGTAATTTACACCGGAGTCCGCCAGTGTCTTAAAAATATCCTGCTCATTTCCATCGTAATCGTAATATTTCACCCCACTGTTCTCCAGAGAAAGCACCTCGGACGCATCCATGCCACGAATGAAAGCATCCGAAATCCCCTCAACCTTTTCCACGCAGATATCCGCATCTGCTGTCTGCGTATCTGCCGACTGTGTGTCTGCCGCGTCTTTTTCCTGCTGTGTTTCTTTCACATCTTTCGCTCCGCCGCAACCGCTTAAAAGGCCGGAGCATAATGCTGCCGTCAGACAAAGTGCCATTGCCCGTTTGTACATTTTTTTCATCAAGTTGAAATCCTCCCTCTTCTCCATCCATTTTCAGATACCGCCCATATTTGTTTTGCGCAATAACTATTCTCTTAAATGGAATTTATATTGCGCAATCGTTTGCGCTTCCATTAGTTTAGCACTTTTTCTTTTCTTCTGTCAATAATTAACGGTTTATTCGTTTTTAATCACAATTATTCTAGTAGTTTTTTATAATACATCCCTCTTGTTTTTTGGTACTAACAACAAAAAAAGACCGACACAATGTCGGTCTTAAAAGAATGGGCAGAGGTGGATTCGAACCACCGAAGCAATTTGCAGCAGATTTACAGTCTGTCCCCTTTGGCCACTCGGGAATCTGCCCATTTCCATCAGAATGCAAAGCACTCTGACAATTTGAAATTATAGCATAATTTTAGTTCTGTGACAAGTCTTTTTTCTTTTATTATTTTCCAGTGCCACCGGATCCCAGCCGTAATCTTTGTAATATTGGATGTCCAGATGATTCTGCTTTACATAATCACGAAGCATTTTTATACGAATTTTTTTATGTGCCTCCGCGGTATCCATCCGTTTCTGCGGATCTACCTGATATCCTTCGCAGAATTCACGAATACTTGTGCCATAGTAAGATCCGTCCCCTGCCACTTCTTTATCCTTAAAAATATAACTGCCATTTCCATACGAAACAAAATGTAACCGTGCAGGCATTTCACTTCCACTGTCACTCATCAGCGTATTTCCGTTCCGGTAGTATGTTTCCCACCAGAAATTTCCAAAAATAAACAGATCATTTCCGGTTCTGACTGTTTTCACAATGACCGGCTCCGGCATCTCTTCGAGTGTACCGCGTCTTCAGCATCACTTTGGCTGCCCAGCATAACCAGTGCCAGTCTATAAACACGATTCACCTGTCGGTTATATAATGCCTGAAAATCTTCCATTGGAGTGTCATTTGTTTTTTTCATGCCTGCCCTCCTGTTTCCAACTATTATATACACGATTCATCATGGGGAAATATCTTTCAAAATAAAATTTTTGAATAATTTCAGATAATAAAAAAGACAGCTTCGAACGCTGCCTTTTAGGAGAAGGTATTTTTACTATGGGGTATAGCAAAAACTATATAATGTATTGGGGGGTTTTTACGGTTATTATAATA
>ERZ824598.1383-NODE-1383-length-30910-cov-5.603695_pt1 | contig 30910 bp, 29 predicted proteins | sample MGYA00519934_ERZ824598 | MGnify/ENA primary metagenome ERZ824598 (study PRJEB31778, sample SAMEA3449177) | human gut metagenome | biome: human gut; feature: human-associated habitat; material: faeces | place: United Kingdom | collected 2010/2012 ...
AATACGTATGAAAAATATGGATAAAAACCGTTACTTCCAAATACGGTCTGGAAAGCACATAAAAACAAAAGTCACTGATATTCAGTGACTTTATTCTAAATGATTATAGTTGGTTATGGTTGTTTACAAGCCGTCATTTGCCGATGCAGAACCTCGAAAATATAGATCCGAGCACTTCCTCCGGACAGATTTCCCCGGTGATCGAGCCGAGGGAGGAGAGGGCGGCGCGGAGATCTTCGGCAAGAAGGTCTCCGGGAAGGGCGTCAAGCCCTGAACGGACGGCGCGTAGCGACGCCGCGGCGTCCCGCAGTGCGGCGGCATGGCGCGCGTTGGTGACGAGAACCCCGTCGGCAGTCACATTGCCGACCAGAGAGACGAGCACTTTCCGCAGATCTTCAAGGCCAATTCCGTATTTTGCGGAAATGCTCAGTACTGTTGGATTATTCTTTTGATAATCAGCCGATAAAACATTTATGTTAGCATAACTAACATTTTTGTTATCGACTGAAATCACATCATTTGAGTCACGATGATCTATAAACTGCCCTGTTGAAACCACATCCTCTGAAGTTCCACTACTGAGAATCCCGGCGTTCGAGAGTTTATCATCAAAAATCGCTTCGCCTGAGACTCCACTATCTGAAATTCCACCAGATGAAATCTCATCGAAAAAGGCGACAGCAGGGAAGCGTTCGCGCAAAAAAGCCTCCAACGCTATTGACCGGCCGACCGAGCCGGACGCTGACACAGCATGTTGCGTGTCTAAAGGAACTTCACCACTTGGTATGGTTTGTCCACATGACGGAACTCGTCCGTCAGCGGGAGAGTCCAGCACAACCTGTTGTGGATCCAAAGGAACCTGCTTGCCTGGTAGAGTTTGCCCACATGAAGGAGCCTGTCTGCTTCGAGGCGAAACCGTGTCTTCCCGGTCGGCCGCTGCGCTTTCCGTCTTGTCGCACTTGTTGAGCAGCAGCACGAGTTTCTGCCGCGACAAATCTACCGCCGACGCAATCTTCTCGATCTGGGCGGCGATGCCGTCCGGCAGGAGGGGCACGTTCCCGGCACAGTCTGTCAAAGCGGAAACTTCCGGGGTAAGCGGTGCAGGGCAATCTTTTCCGGATGAACCGTACATGAAATGAAAGCCGTCAGGCGGCGGTACGGAGCCAGGGCCAATTCCCATTCTCATTCCCGTTTCCGTTACCATTTCAATTTCCATTTCAGTTTTCGTCTCCACTACCGTTCCGGTTTCCTTGCCAGTCCTATCGTCATCGACATCAACGCCAGGCGACGCGGCGGCATCTACGACTCCGAGCACTATCTCGGCCTGGGCTGCCTTGCTGAGGGCGCGGTCGATACCCATGCGCTCGACTTCGTCCCGGGTCTCGCGTATGCCGGCGGTATCTATGAAGCGCAGCAGGACGCCGCCCACTACGCAGGTCTCCTCGATCGTGTCGCGCGTGGTTCCGGGGATGTCCGAGACAAGGGCCCTGTCGTCCCGCAGCAGGGCGTTCAGCAGCGTACTCTTGCCGCTGTTGGGAGCGCCCACGATCGCCACGGGGACGCCGTTGCGTATGGCATTGCCCGCCTTGAACGAGTCGGCAAGCGTGGTGCAGCGCCCGATCACATCGTCCAGCAGCGATGCGAGCCTGTTCCTGTCGGCAAATTCTACCTCTTCTTCGCTGAAGTCGAGTTCCAGTTCGATGAGAGAGGTGAGTTCAAGGAGTTCCGAACGGATTTCGGCAAGCTCGGCGGAATAACCGCCGCGCAGCTGGTTCAAGGCGACCCGGTGCTGCGCCTCCGAGCCCGATGCGATGAGGTCGGCTACCGCCTCGGCCTGTGCGAGGTCCATTTTCCCGTTCGTAAACGCCCTGCGGGTGAACTCTCCGGGCCCGGCCATTCGGCAGCCGGCTTCGCAGAGCAGCCCGAGTATGCGGCTTGCTATGAAAGGGGAGGCGTGGCAGCATATCTCCGCGGAATCTTCGCCCGTATAGGAATGCGGGGCGCGGTAGATGCCCACCACGACTTCGTCGACGCCGGGGATGTCCCCGTGCTTGAGAGTATATCCGCGTGAAGCAGCGGCACTTCCCTTGTCGAAGCGCACGACCCTGTCGACGGCGCAAAGGCTGTCGGCACCGCTTACCCTTATCATGCTGACCGCCCCGGAGCCGACCGCAGTCGCGGGAGCACAGATAGTGTCTGCCGGATTATACATAAGACCGTATGCTTCGTCCCGTCAAGGCGATAGAACCGTTAAAGCCGTTAGAAGCGGAAGCTGACATAGCAGCGCACGGCCTGCGTAGCATAGCCGACCTTCATGCTCTCGCCTCCGTTGAACAGGCTCATGATGCTCGAGTAGCTGCCGTAGCCGCTGCGTCCCTCGACGCCGAGGCCGATCCACTTCCAGGTCACTTCTCCGCCGTAGGTGAAGAACGGCGTGAAACCATGATATGCATCGACATCCATAAGGAAGGCCGAGTATGACGGCACGAACCTGAAATAGGCCGTCACCATGAGGTCGCCAACAGGGTTCACCGATACCGCAGGGCCGAGGAACATGCCTATGTCGAGGTGGTGGCGTCCCGAAATCCCGATTCCGATATCTTCCGAGAGCGACGAATCCATATTGTAGTCTCCCTCCGCGGGCAGATACTGGGCATAGTTGATATCGGCGCCGAGATCGATCGAGAACTTTATCATGCCCGCGATCGGCGACTTGTGGAGATAGATGCTGCGCCCCGAAACGAGGGCCACGCCGAATTTTCCGTTGATCTCGTTCCCGAAGTCCGGCGAGAGAGTCTGCATGGAATATGCTATGTTCCTGACCTTCTTCCTGTCCCATACGCCCTTAGCGGCCCTGCGGGACTTCTTCTTGTCCGCCTTCGCCGGGTCGTCGTCTCCGGCCATGAGAGAATCGGCTACAGCCGGGGAAGTCTCCGTCCCGAGGGTATCAGCCGTCGCCATGGCGTCCTGCACGGGCGCATCAAGCGCAAGGCTGTCGGAAAGGAGTAGGCCTGTGCCGTTGCCGGAAGTGACGTCTGAAGCCGGAGCAGCGGCGAACGCATGAGCCGAGGCAAGGAGCGCTGCCGCAATAGTAAGAAAATGTCTCATGGCTCTACTCATCGGTTTTACGGAAAGTTGTGAGTTCGTAATAGTCTTCGGAACTGTATTCGTCCTGCCCCTTGTCGTCAAGCTCGAGTGTCATGACGGACTCGTCGATCGAGACTATGGTCATATATCCGGCATAGTCGCCGCTGAACACCATTCCGCCGAGCTGCTCGCCGTTGAAAGTATAGCCGAAGCTCACCGGCAGGGTCATGCCGTCCGTTTCGCCCAACTCCAGTATCGTGACCATGTTGTTGCGGTCGAGGCGCATCTTCACATATCTCGGATGCGAGGGGCCGGTGATGTCCTCGTTGAAATCCTCTCTGTGCACCGTCTCGCCCGTCTGGAGGTCGGTAGAGTAGTCATGCCCCTCGGTATGCACCGATTCCCAGGTTCCCTGGAGCAGTTCGTAAGTTCTCTCGGCCTCAGGACTGACTTTCCTGCTGCACGACGCGACGGCTGCGATGCAAGCGGTAGCCGCCAGGAAAAGATAAAATAATTTCTTCATCGTCAGGATAATTTTGCCTGTCCTAATAAGCGCATTGTAGGACATCGGGGACAAAGATAGGAATTACCCGGGCCCCAAGCAAGCGCGGAACAGCGAAATCGGCACGGAAATCAACAGCTGCCTTATCAGAAAGCATCCCAGTTCGGGGGCTTCGACAAGAAATTCAAAGCAGAAAATTTTTAAATTTAGTAAATAAAATCATAAACCAGCACCACGATTCGCATAAAATATTCTCAAAAATAGAAATTGTTAAAATTGTTGATAAAATTCAGGAGAAAAGTGCACCATATTTTAAAATTTTCACTAACATTGTTTCGACAAATAACCACAACCACTGCTTGTAAGCACCAATTTTAACCAACCACCGCGGGAGTTAATGAATATTTTTAATATCCACTGACCCCCAAATGGAGTGGATTCGGCAAGACTTTCCACACTAAACCATATAGTTAATATGAAAAAACATGTGACAAGGAGTCTTTTGTGCCTGACGGCCATGCTGCTCTCGCTCGCGAGTGCCGCTTCCGCCTTCGCATAGACTCGCACCATCAGCGGCAAGGTCGTTGATGAGCAAGGACTTCCCGTAATCGGAGCCTCGGTGATGCTCGAGAATGACAACACTACCGGTACGGTTACGGACATGGACGGTGCCTACACCCTCGATATTCCCGGGGGACAGGGCCTGACCCTCAGCTACTCCTGTATCGGCTATGTGACACAGACCGTAGCCGTAGGCAACCGGGCCACGATCGACGTCATCCTCGCAGAGGATAACGAATTCCTCGAGGGAACCGTCGTAATCGGCTACGGCGTACAGAGGAAGAGCGATGTCACGGGAGCGATCGCATCGGTAGGTTCCGACGACATCGCGAACCGCTCGGTTTCCAATGTCGCCGAAGCCCTCCAGGGAAAGGCTGCGGGCGTGCAGATACTCAATTCATCAGGAGCACCCGGTTCGACGCCGACAATCCAGATCCGCGGCTATTCATCGAACTCCAAGACCGCTCCGCTCATAATCGTCGACGGCCTCAAGGTCGATTCTATCGACTACCTCGACCCCGACAACATCGAGTCCATGGAGATCCTCAAGGATGCCGCCTCTGCCGCAATCTACGGTATCGAGGCCGGTAACGGCGTAGTGCTCATCACCACCAAGTCCGGAGCCGACGCCGGCAGGGAAGGCCGCATCTTCTACAACTTCCAGCATACGCTGCAGCAGCTCGGCAAGATGCCGGACCTGCTCAACGCACGCGAATACATCGAGTACCAGAAGCTCCAGGGCTCCGCAACTGACGAGACCCTTCAGTGGGACGGCGTCACTGACACATACTGGCCCGGATACATGTTCGAGACCGGATACATGCAGCGCCATACCGTCGGCTTCCAGAGGGGTGACGACAACGGCAGTTTCTACGCATCGCTCAGCTACCTCGACAACAACGGTATCATCGTGGGCGACAAGGATATACAGAAACGACTCACAGGACAGGTCAACGCAGACTACAAGATAAAGAAATGGTTGCAGGTCGGAGTCACGATGTCGCTCGACAAGAGGATATCCAGCAGCGTCTCCGAAGGCGCCGTGGCGGGAACCAGCCTTTTGGGCTCCGTAATGATGTACGACCCCATTACACCCTGGACATATAATGACAGCAACATGCCCGACAGGGTAGCCGCATGGGTAGCCGAGGGCAGGAACCTTCCGAGGGACGCGAACGGCGACATCTACGGAGTATCCGTATTCAGCGACAACTCTCTGATATTCCACCCTATGGTGATGCGTGACCGCGCCGACACCAACAACGACAGCTTCAACATCCGCGGTACTGCCTATATCAACTTCATGCCGTTCAAGGGTTTCGTGTTCACTTCACGGCTCGGCTACAGGGCAGGCTACTCGAACAGCACCACCTACAACCACGAGCTCTTCATCAACTCGATGAACAACAACGATCTCGGGCTCAGCGGCACGGCGCGCAACAATCTCTACTACCAGTGGGAGAACTTCGCGAACTACAACAACACCTTCGGCAAGCACAGCATAAACGCTATGGTGGGTATGTCGTTCCAGAGGTCAACGAGCAACTATGTCACCGGCAGCGGCGACGAGCTCACCAGCACCATGGAGAATTTCCGCTACCTGTCCAACCTCGTCAACACGACCAACATGAGGGTTGGCGGACAGCCTTCGGAGAGCGCGAACATGTCGTACTTCGCCCGAGTGGGCTGGTCTTACGACCGCAGGTACAACCTCCAGGCGAGCTTCCGTGCAGACGCATACGACACTTCCAAGCTCGACCGCGACCACAGGTGGGGATTCTTCCCCTCGGTTTCGGGAGGCTGGACCATAAGCAACGAGGAGTTCATGAGCTCGGTGCCCAAGAACATACTCTCGAACCTGAGGCTGCGCGCCTCCTGGGGTATCAACGGTAATGTGAACGCCCTGAGCAGCAACTATCAGTATGCTCCCGCTCTGTCTACCGGCACTGGTGTCGGATACAACCCCTCGGACGGCTTCATACTCGGTGTCGCTCCTTCAAGCGTGCTCGGCAACCCCGAAATCAAGTGGGAGACCTCTCATCAGGTCGACATAGGACTCGAGGCCAGGATGCTCGACGACAGGCTCTCCATTGCCCTCGACTGGTACAACAAGAACACCCACGACCTGCTTACATCGACCAATGCGCCCAACAACACCGGAGCGTCTACCGTATATCTCAATACAGGAAAGGTGAACAACACCGGTGTCGAAATGGAGCTCTCATGGAAAGACACTATCGGAGACTTCGCCTATGACATCAGCGGAAACTTCGCAACCTTGAAGAATGTCGTGCTCGAAGGCATTTCCAGCGAGCGCCAGCAGGGTTCCCAGGTATGGAGCTCCGACTATGTGACCTACTTCGAGGAAGGCTATCCCATTTGGTACCTGCGCACCTATGTAATCGACGGAATCAATCCCGAGACCGGTGAGGCCATATACAGGAACTTCGACGACGACCCGACGATCAACACCGAGGACCGCATGATGACGGGAAGCGCGATTCCCGACCTCACCTACGGTATCACGATCAACCTCGCATGGAAGGGTATAGACTTCACCCTCTATGGAGCAGGCGTACAGGGTGTCGAGAAACTCTATGCGCTCGGAAGGGGAGACTTCCCCCAGGCGAACACGCTCAAGTATTTCTACGACAACTGCTGGATGCCCGGACGCACCGGGTATACCCTGCCGAAGCCCAACTATCTCGACAGGAACTACAGGGTTTCCGATGCCATGGTATTCGATGCCTCTTTCTTCAAGATCAAGCAGATACAGCTCGGATACAGCTTCCCCAAGCGTCTCCTGAACAAGATAGCCGTCAGCAACCTCAGGCTCTATGTCTCTCTCGACGACTGGTTCACCTTTACCAAGTATCCGGGACTCGATCCCGAGACCAGCGGCTACGGTTCCAGCGGCAGCGCAATGGCTATCGACTACGGCTCATATCCCATCTCCAAGAAGGTGGTGTTCGGTGTCAACGTTTCGTTCTAAATTCAAATGTATAACAACATGAAAAAGATATATTTGCTTCTTGCTCTCGCGGCCGGTCTCGCATGCACTTCATGCGCAGACATGCTCGACATTCCGCAGAAAAGCGCGATAGAGACGGACAAGTACTATCAGGAGGCCGGGCCCGAGGAGGCGGAGGCCCTGATAGCGGCAGTCTACAGGAGGGTTACGAGCATGTATGACAACCAGCTCGGAATATTCCTCGACATAATCACCGATGACTTCCACCCCGGAGGCGGCTCCTTCGCCGACAACGCCGACGGATACCAGGAGGTCGGAAACCTTGCCGCTTCGGCATCCACCACCTGTATTTCATGGATGTACCAGAGAGGCTACCAGGTCATCTACTACTGCAACATGATACTCGAGCGCATCCCCGAGACAGACGACCCTACCGTCAACAGGGTGAAGGCAGAAGCCGACTTCCTGCGCGCCCTCGCGATGTTCGAGCTCGTCCGCTGGTACGGCAATCCGCCGCTTGTGGACCATGTGCCCTCGGCCGACGAATACTATCCCGAGAACACCCCCGCGGAGACCTCGATAAACTGGGTGTTCGATACCATGATCGACGCGGCCGGCAGGCTTCCCGCCCTCACGGCCAAGGGAACCCAGGAGCAGTTCGGAGCCCGCATCTCCAAGCATGCCGCTCTCGCCTATGCCGGCCAGGTGGCGCTCTGGTACGGCACACGCTATGACGACGACGCATGGGTCGCAAAGGCGGTGGAACCTCTCCGGACCGTGATCCAGTCCAGACTATACGGCCTCGTGGACGACATGTCGATACTCAACCGGGGCAGGGGAGATTTCTGCGAGGAATATCTGTTCGAGCACAACAACGCCGACAACGACGGTTTCCCCGGAAGTACGCAGACCAACGGCGACAACCTCCGCCAGACCTACAAGACCTGGAGCGCCGAGAGAATCCTGATACCTTCGAACCTCGTGAACATGGGCTGGGGCTGGGATGTTCCCACTGGCGACCTCGGCCGTTTCCTTACCGAGCATGAGGGCGGGATCGAGACCAAGCGCTTCCGCTCGTCCCTCGCCACCTACGACCAGGTGATGCAGATGGACTACACCGGACGCATCATCTACAACGAGGACGGAACGGTACAGAGAGGGCCCGGCGTCTTTGCGGCAATGGACAACAACGAAGGATATTTCCGCATGCGCGACATCTTCTTCCAGGAGGATCTCTACGATGTCGGAGGATTCTGGAAATATTCAATGGCCAACATCCCTTACCTCAGGTATGCCGAAGTGCTGCTGATGTATGCCGAAGTGCAGTTCATCGTTGACGGAGACGCCGACGGAAGCGGACTCGCGGCCCTGAACGAAGTGCGCCTGCGCGACGAGCTCGAACCTCTCGGCTCGCTGACCTACCAGGCTATCAAGGATGAACGCAGGGCCGAGCTCATCTACGACTGCGAGCGCTACTTCGACCTCGTGCGCTGGGGCGACGCTGCCGAGGAGCTCAAGGACAAGGGCAAGACCTGGTACACCTTCTACGGCTACAAGGAAGACGGAAAGACCTGGGATGTGCGCACCCAGCCCAACCCCGACGGCAACGGCGGCTGGACGGACAAGTACGAGTACCTGCCTTATCCGACCACCCAGCTCTCGGTAAATCCCAACCTCAAGCAGAACCCCGGCTGGTAGCATGCAGTCTGGCACAATTATAGCGGCAAAATTATTCCAAACACACTAAACACATTACCATTATGACAAAGAAAATCTTTGCTATCGCGGCTGCGGTGCTCTGCTCGGGAGCGCTGCTGCAGGCCCAGACCCTGGGAAAGGATGCACGCTACTGCAACCCTCTCCCCATGGAGATAGGGCAGGGAAGCGCGTCGGGCGACGTGTCGGTATTCCAGTGGGAAGGCAAGTACTACATGTTCTGCACCGGCGGAGGCGCATGGGTATCCGAAGACATGCTCAACTGGGACTACCACTATGTGGCCGATGTCCCCGTCGCTCCGGACGTATGCCCCTACAACGGCAAGTTCTACATGACCGGAAACAGCAGCAATGTCTGGGTGGCCGACAATCCGCTCGGTCCCTATAAGGTTCTGGGACAGTGGAAAGGAGTTCCCGACCTCGAGCACGGCTGGAGCCAGGGCTTCGACCCGCACATCTATGTCGACGACGACAACCAGCCCTATCTGTTCTGGCCCGGAATGGCTATCAGCGGTATCTACTCCGTGAAGCTCGACCCGAACGACCTCACCAGGTTCGTAGGCCCGGTGACGCACCACTTCAGCTTCAACCCCGACCATGTATGGGAGCGCCAGGGAGAGCATAACGAGTTCACCGACGTGGCATGGATAGAGGGTCCGTGGATCTACAAGCACGACGGCACCTACTACCTCCAGTACTCGGCCTCCGGCACCCAGTGGAGGACCTATGCTGAGGGCTACTACAAGTCAAAGAACGTACAGGGTCCCTACGAGTACGCCTCCAACAACCCTCTGCTCCGCCGCACTGACGGAATCGTCACCGGCCCCGCACACGGCAGCATGGTCACCGGGCCTGACGGCAACATCTGGCAGTTCTACACTGTGGTGCTGCGCAGCGGCGGACGCCGCATAGGTATGGATCGCGTGACCGTCGACAAGGACGGCAACCTCGTCTGCAATGTCACCGACACTCCCCAGTGGGCTCCCGGCGTGGTGAAGGATCCCGCAAAAGGCGACTCGGGCTCGGTAATCGTATCCGTGGGCAAGACCACGATGAGCGTGGGACAGGGTTTCCCGGGAGCTGCCAAGGTCGCTTCGAGCTCTAAGCCCGGCAGGGACGCCGAATATGCCCTCGACGACAACACCGCCACCTGGTGGGAGCCTGCCGACGACGACAAGACGCCTTCGCTTACTATCTGCCTTTCTCCCGCAGTCGACCGCGACCGCGTGCAAACCTTCCAGATAGACGGCTCGCGCATCCTCTTCGGAGGCAGCGGCAGGGGATTCTCCGGCAGCGCCGGCACACCGGTATACAAGTACAAGATCGAGGCTTCCATGGACGGCAAGACCTACAAGACCGTGCTCGACATGTCTGACAACGATGTTGCCCGCAATGTCGTGTTCGACGAGATCGACCCCGTAGAGTGCCGCTATGTGAGGCTGACCATGCTCGACTGGCCGGAGGGAAGCCCGCTCAGCATACTCGACTTCTCCGTATTCGGAAGGGCCACCGGATATTCACCTTCGCAGGTGCCCGTTCCGACACCGAAGGTCATGAACTGACTGTTTTGATGTTATTGGCGCCGAGGGGCGGCCGCGGAGTGATCCCGGCCGCCCCTGGTGCTTCCGTCTGTTCCGCTAATATAAACATGCGCGCAAATACTCATTTATGCTTAAAATTTTCTATCTTTGCGACCAGAAATTCTTTTATCTTTTCGAAATATGATTTACACGAAAGAAGTACAGCAGATGTGCTGCGTAGCAAAGGGCGCCAACCACGCCAACGCTCCCATTCCCGAGGAGGGCAAGTGGGTGCACGCTAAAGAAATCAAAGACATTTCCGGCCTTACCCACGGCATCGGCTGGTGCGCTCCCCAGCAGGGCTGCTGCAAGCTCACGCTCAACGTCAAGGACGGCATCATTGAGGAGGCTCTCGTAGAGACCCTTGGATGCTCCGGAATGACCCATTCCGCCGCCATGGCATCCGAGATCCTTCCCGGCAAGACGCTTCTCGAGGCCCTTAACACCGACCTCGTATGCGACGCGATCAACACCGCGATGAGGGAGCTCTTCCTCCAGATCGTCTACGGACGCAGCCAGTCTGCGTTCTCCGAGGGAGGCCTGCCCGTCGGCGGCTCGCTCGAGGATCTCGGAAAGAACCTCCGCAGCCAGGTCGGCACCATGTACGGCACCAAGGCCAAGGGTTCGCGCTACCTCGAGATGACCGAGGGCTACTGCACCCGCATGGCTCTCGACGCCAACAACGAAGTCATCGGCTACGAGTTCGTCAACCTCGGCAAGCTGATGGACGCCCTCAAGGCCGGTGCTACCGGCCCCGAGGCTATCGAGAAGGCAAAGGGCACCTACGGCCGCTTCGCCGATGCAGTTAAATATATTGACCCCCGTAAAGAGTAAGAGACGAATATGGCACTTTTTGAAAGTTACGAGCGCAGGATTGATCAGATCAACGCCGCTCTCAACAAATACGGCATCAAGGACATCGACGAGGCCAAGGCAATCTGCACCGAGAAGGGTATCGACCCCTACAAGATGTGCGAGGACACCCAGAAGATCTGCTTCGAGAACGCGAAGTGGGCCTATGTCGTAGGCGCCGCAATCGCTATCAAGAAAGGCGTGAAGACCGCAGCCGAGGCCGCCGAGGCGATAGGCGAGGGCCTGCAGGCATTCTGCATCCCCGGTTCTGTCGCCGACGACCGTAAGGTAGGTCTCGGACACGGCAACCTCGCGGCACGCCTGCTCAGCGAGGAGACCGAGTGCTTCGCATTCCTCGCCGGACACGAGTCATACGCCGCGGCCGAGGGAGCGATCAAGATCGCCGAAATGGCCAACAAGGTGCGCAAGAAGCCCCTCCGCGTGATTCTCAACGGCCTCGGAAAGGACGCCGCCAAGATCATCTCCCGCATCAACGGCTTCACCTATGTGCAGACCCAGTTCGACTACTACACCGGCAAGCTGAACATCGTCCGCGAGATCCGCTATTCCGAGGGCGAGCGGGCCGACGTCCGCTGCTACGGCGCTGACGATGTCCGGGAGGGCGTGGCCATCATGCACCACGAGGGCGTGGACGTGTCCATCACCGGCAACTCCACCAACCCCACCCGCTTCCAGCACCCTGTGGCCGGCACCTATAAGAAGGAATGCATCGAGCAGGGCAAGAAGTACTTCTCCGTGGCCTCCGGCGGCGGCACCGGCCGCACCCTGCATCCGGACAACATGGCCGCCGGTCCCGCCAGCTACGGCATGACCGACACCATGGGCCGTATGCACTCCGACGCCCAGTTCGCCGGTTCCTCCTCCGTGCCCGCCCATGTGGAAATGATGGGCTTTTTGGGCATGGGCAACAACCCCATGGTGGGCGCCACCGTGGCCGTGGCCGTTGCCGTGGAGCAGAGCCTGAAAAACTGAACCGCGCAGTTCCGTAAGACAAAGGCAGACACATGGTCTTTCCATGTGTCTGCCTTATTTTTGTGGGGTTCGATGCCCCGGAAATTACTTTTTCAGCTTCAGGCCGTCCTTGAAGGCCTCGCCCACACGCTCCGCAACCCGGTAATAGCCGTGGGTATAGGGGTCGAAGGCGATGGCGTCCACCCGGGAGATATCCACCTTGCCGTCTGCCATGACCCGCTCATCGGCGGTGACGTTCACCACCCGGCCGATGACGCCGCAGCCGTATTCGCCGCCCTGATACTCGATGAACTCGCACTCCAGACAGAGGGGGAACTCGTTGATGACGGGGGCGTCCACGGTTTCGGCCCTGCCGGCGGTCAGGCCGCTGCGGGCCAGCTTGTCGGAAACCCTGTTCCCGGACTCCACGCCGAAATAGTCGGCCTCCACCACGTGGGCCGCGTCGGCGATGCTGACGGTGAAGGCCCCACGGGCCTTGATGTTCTGAACGGTTTTGTGGCCCTCACTCAGGTTCAGCGCCACGATGTCCCGCTCCACCATGGTGCCCCAGGCGGCGTTCATCACGTTCACGCTGCCGTCCTCGTTATACGCTGCGATCATCAGAACCGGCATGGGGAAGATCCCTTCGGTGAGCTTCAGCTTTGTTCTCATGGTAACATCTCCTTGCAGACAGATTGACAGGATGGCCTGTCCTGTTTATAATTATATCCGGGAAAATCAAAAATTCAAGTACTGGCAATAAAGACAGGTACTTTCCTGAAAGGAAGTGTAAGCCGTGTCCTGCATGAACAAATACATTGCGGATGCCGATTTTTCCGACACCGGCTTCAGCTACACAATGTCCCTCATCAGCGGAAAGCACAAGATGGTGATCCTGTACTGCCTGATGGAGTTTGAGCCGGTGCGGTTCAACGAGCTGAAGCGCTATCTGAAATCCATCTCCGACAAGACCCTCAGCACCAATCTGAAGGAGCTGGAGACAGACCGGCTGATCGTCCGCACGGAGTATCCCCAGATCCCGCCGAAGGTGGAGTACCGGCTCAGCCAGCGGGGAAGGTCGCTGATGGCGGTGCTGGACCAGCTCTGTCTCTGGGGCGAGGAGAATCGTCTGACGGACTGAGGGGCACGCGCACAGGCTGTACTAAGAAAACCGAAGGGAGGCACAGAAGATGAAACAACGCACCTATATTGCCATTGACCTGAAATCCTTCTATGCCTCCGTGGAGTGCCGGGAGCGGGGGTTGGATCCGCTGGACACCAACCTGGTTGTCGCGGATGAGAGCCGGACGGAGAAAACCATCTGTCTGGCGGTGACGCCCTCCCTCAAAAGCTACGGCATCTCCGGGCGAAGCCGGCTTTTCGAGGTGAACCAGCGGGTCCGGGAGGTGAACGCCCGGCGGCAGCAGAAGGCCCCGGGGCGAAAGTTGGAGGGTTCATCCCACTTTTTCTCCCGGTTGCAGGCTGACCCGGCCCTTGCCGTGGACTTCCTCATTGCGCCGCCGAGAATGGCGTACTACATGGAGTACAGCACCCGCATTTATCAGATTTACCTCAAGTACATCGCGCCGGAGGACATGGTGGTCTACTCCATCGACGAGGTGTTCATGGACGTCACCGACTATCTCAGCACCTACCGGCTGACGGCCCGGGAGCTTGCCATGAAGATCATCCTCGATGTGCTTGAAACAACCGGCATCACAGCAACCGCAGGAATCGGCACGAATCTTTTCCTCTGCAAAGTGGCAATGGACATTGTGGCGAAACACATCCCTGCCGACAAGAACGGCGTCCGCATTGCAGAGCTGGATGAGATGAAGTTCCGGCGCGAGCTTTGGTCTCATCAGCCCCTCACGGACTTCTGGCGCGTGGGTCGGGGCATTGCCAAGAAACTTGAGCAGAACGGGATGTTCACCATGGGCGATGTTGCCCTCTGCTCGGAGCGGAATGAGGACCTGCTTTATAAGCTCTTCGGCAAGAACGCGGAACTGCTCATCGACCATGCGTGGGGCTGGGAGCCCACCACCATTGCGGCCATCAAGGCGTACCGCCCCAGCTCCAACAGTCTCAGCTCCGGTCAGGTCCTGCACTGCCCCTATGAGGCGGACAAGGCAAAGCTGGTCGTCCGGGAGATGACGGACCTGCTGGTGCTGGATTTGGTGGATAAGGGACTTGTCACCGATCAGATGGTGCTGACCGTGGGCTATGATGTTGAAAACCTGACCGATCCGGCGCGGCGGGCCAGGTATCACGGCCCGGTGGAAACCGACCGCTATGGCCGCCGGATCCCGAAGCAGGCCCACGGCTCTATTAACCTTGACAGTCACACATCATCTACGAAGAAAATAATGTGCGCCGTGTCAGAGCTGTTTGACCGGATCGTGGACAAAAATCTCCTGGTGCGGCGCATGTATGTCGTTGCAAATCATGTCCTGCCGGAAGCGGACGCACCGAAGAAGAACGACGGGGTTGTCCAGCTGGACCTTTTTACGGACTACGCCGCCGAAGAGGAAAGGCAGAAAGCCGAAGACGCCGCCTTGGAACGGGAACGAAAGATCCAGAAGGCGGCACTTGCCATCAAGAAGAAGTACGGAAAGAACGCCATCCTCAAGGGAATGAACCTGCAGGAGGGCGCAACGGCCAAGGACCGCAATGCGCAGATCGGCGGGCATAAGGCGTGAAGGGTCAAACAAATCGGAATTTTCATGATTGTGGAGGAGAATATGGCACAACAGAATATATATGATAATGAAATATTCTTTGAGGGATATAAAAAGATTAGAGATAACAAAATAAATGCCAATAACTTATTTGAAATACCTGCATTGTTTTCTATGTTGCCAGATTTAAAAAATAAAAGAGTATTAGATTTGGGATGTGGATTTGGAGAACATTGCAAACGATTTATTGAGTGTGGAGCAAAAAAGGTAGTTGGGATTGATATATCCGAAAAGATGTTAGAGGTTGCCAGAAATGAAAATAGTGACCCAAATATAATTTACATCAATATGCCTATGGAAAAGATTGCAGAATTAAATGAACAATTTGATATAGTAGTTAGTTCGTTAGCGTTCCATTATGTTGAAGATTTTGAGGGAGTAGTTAGCGACATTTACAATATGCTTGATACAGAAGGAATATTTCTTTATTCACAAGAGAATCCATTATGCACTTGCCATTCTGGAGGTAACAGATGGACAAGAGACGAACAAGGTAATAAGATACATCTTAATCTTGCGAATTATGGTATCGAGGGAGAAAGAGAGTCAGTATGGTTTGTTGATAATGTAAAAAAATACCATAGAACTTTCTCAACAATCATAAACACATTAATTAATGCAGGATTTTCGATAGAAAGAATGATTGAACCATTACCAACAGATGAAATACTTGAACAATATCCAGATTACAAGGATTTGTTTCATAAGCCAGATTTCTTATTACTAAGAGTAAAGAAGTGAAAATTCCAGTTTGTCTAAGAGGTGAGATACAGAATGCGCATGAATAATCGGTACAACGAGATTATGAATCTCCCGCACCACGTCTCCAAGACGCGCCCGCAGATGCCGATGTCAGACCGGGCGGCACAGTTTGCTCCTTTCGCCGCGCTGACCGGATATGACTCCGCCATCAGAGAAACCGGGCGTCTGACGGATGAGAAGATTGAACTGGATGAGGAGGCGCTGACGGCACTGGATATGCGGTATCAGCTTCTGACAGACGCCTTGGAGGCCCATCCGGAGGTAACGATTACTTTCTTCCAATCAGACGAACGCAAAGAGGGCGGAGCATATCAGACGGTGACTGGTACGGTCAAGAAAATTGATACGTTTGAGCGCCTGATCACCATGCGGGACGGCACGAAAATACCCATGGACGACGTGCTGTCCATGGAAGGAGCGCTGTTCTCCGCGCTGGAGCAGGACAGGCCGTAACGAAAATACCCCCATGCCGCGCATCCGGCATGGGGGTACAGATCATTCCTCAATATTGGCGGGCATGGAATCGTACGGGATACCGGCGAAGCTTTTCAGTATCGCCTCAAAGATGATCTGCGCGCCGCGGCACGGCACGGCCATGCCAATCTGTTTGCGGACGCTCTCCTTGCTTCCCTCAAACACAAAGTCGTCGGGAAACGTCTGGAGCCTTGCCCGCTCCCGGTTGGTCAGCGCGCGGGGCTCTGACCAGTGATAGATATGCGTCCCGCCGCCGCCGCTTCCGGTAACGGTGTACGCGGGCTTGCCGGGGTCCAGCCGCTTGTATATCTGGCTGATTTTTGCGCCGGAGACCTTCAGCCGCAGATGATCGGGCAGGTCAGCAGTGAAGGCGTTCTGTCCTGGCTTGATATACTTCAGTCTCTCGACAACGGTCGCCGACTGCCTTGTCGCATCGTTGTTGGCCGCATCGCCCGGAATGGGCGGGGCCTCGATCGCCGTCCTGCAGGTATTGTCGATCCCGGCATAGGGCGCGCATGAGGGGACTCTGAACTCCACGTCTATGTCGTTTCTTATGCCGACGATGATGATCCTGTGCCGGGCCTGGGGGATTCCGTAGTTTTCAAATTTATACAGGTTGGGATAGAGCCTGTAGCCGGCTTTGCGCATTTCATCGAGAATCTTTGTGAAAGCCTTGCCGTCATTCGCGTTGCGGAGCCCGCCTACGTTTTCCGCAAGAAACCACTGCGGCTGATAGAGCTTCAGCACCTGGACGCCGTAGGAATAAAGGGGTCCATAGACGCCGTCCATGCCCTTCTGCTCACCGACGACGCTGTAATCGTTGCACGGAAAGCCGAATGCGAAGGCGTCAATGGGAGACAATTTGGTCAGGTCAAATTTTCTGACATCGGCATGGAACACGCTGGCCGGGGCGTCCGGGCAGATGTTCCGGCGATACGTTCTGCAGGTGTTCTCGTCATAATCGTTGGCCCAGGCATGGACGATGCCATAATCCGGGTCGCCTATGTCCGCATGGGTCGCGCCCCACGCAAGGCCTCCCGGTCCGCAGAAAAGTTCTCCTAATCTGAAAATCATGGCTTCTTCCTTCCTTTCGTGAACAGGTGGATTGGTTCCTGGACGCTTCTTCTCTCGTCATCCGCAAGCAGCTCCGCATTGCGAAAAACGTCACCTCATACTGTTTCATTATATCACGGCTGCTCTGAAAAGAGCAATAGTTTTCACATATCCGCTGTGTTGCCGGGGCAAGTTCGTGGGTTCCCGGCAGGAAAATGTTGCATTTTTCCGGAACGGATGGTATAAAAGAAGGAGAACTTTGGCAAAGGAGGCGGCGGTATGTCACGCGACTCGGGACCCAATGTATTCCAGCGCGGCGTCATGGCGCTGATCCTGCTGTCGCTGCTGCGAAGGGAAGATATGTACGGCTACCAGCTGGTGCAGGAGACGGAACGGCGCAGCGGCGGACGGCTGAAAACCCAGGAGGGTTCCCTGTACCCGGTGCTGTACCGGCTGCAGGAGCAGGGACTGATCTCCGACCGCCGGGTGCTGGTGGGCAAGCGGATGACCCGCGTATACTACCACCTGGAGCCTGCCGGAGAAGCCCGGCTGGAGGAAATGATCCGGGAATATGAATCCATGATGTCCGGCGTGACGGCCATCATTCGAGAGGAGGCGCCGCCATGCGGAAAAGACAGCGGCAGGTCAACCGATACGTCCGGGCCGTCGGCAGCTATCTGCCCTGCGCCGGAAAACACAAAAAGCAGCTGCTGACGGCGCTGCGCAGCGAGGCGGAGGCCTACTGCGCCGAAACCCGGGACGCAGACCTGGAAGCCCGGTTCGGGACGCCCCAGCAGGTGGCCGCGGCGTATGTGGACGCCATGAGCACCCAGGAGCTGCTGGCCGCCCTGCGGCGGCGGCGTCAGGTGCTGACCATCCTGATCGCGGCGGTGCTGACGGCGCTGCTGCTGTGGGTGGCGGCCCTCTGCGTCAGCCTGTATGACTATCACCAGGCCTTCAACGGCTGGAGCGAAACCAGCATCATCGAGGGACCCTCGCCATACGGCCAATAGGCGCAAAGCCCCCGGAAAGCAGGGCTTTCCGGGGGCTTTGTCTGTCGCGGCCGCAGCGTCGGCCCGCAATACTTTTTTTAGAAAATATTTTTAAGAATATTGACATATTTTGCACAATATGCTACAATCCAGCTTGTAGCTATCCTGTTGATTTGCAACAAAAGCCGCCCGTCTGCCGCACATACTGTGTGATAGGCGGGCAAAATTTACGATTCCATCGGGGAGGGACTATCCAGTGAAACGCTTCGTACCATGCTTTCTTGCGCTGCTCCTGCTGCTGACCGCCTGCTCCGGGCCTGAAGGCCCCGCCGGGAATCCCTCCGGGGACCCGGAGCCGACCCCCGCCGTCCAAGGGCACGCCCTGCCCAAGGACAACCGGGACGCCGCCGGAACAGGCGCGGTGTTCACCGACGACAACGGCTGGTATATTTGCGCCGCCGGGGCGGTGAGCTACTACGACTATGCCTCCGGCCAGACCATGACCCTGTGCGCCCAGCCGGGCTGCTCCCACGGGGACGCCAGCTGCCAGGCGTGGGTGGGGAACGTCAACAGCTTCGCCGTTTTGGACGGGGTGCTCTACGCCACCCTCGATAACGCGGGCAGCGGCGCGCAGCTGGTGCGCAAGGAGCTGTCCGGCGGGAAAGTCACCGTTCTGGAGCAGTGGGACAACACCGACGATCATTTCTACACCGCCACCCTGGGGCGTTTCTCCTGCGGCAAGGCCACCCTGCGTCTGGAATGCCGCATCACGGAGCAGCAGGCGGACGGGCGGGTCGAGAGCCGGACCGAGGGCAGCTCCCTGCTATACGACCTTGCCTCCGGCAGCTATCGGGAGCTGTCTGTCCCCGGGACGCTGATGGGCTTTTCCGCCCGCTGGGGCGCCGTGGTGGAGGAGCCGAAGGAGCAGTCCCTGCTGAGTGCGGAGGAGTTCGCGGCGCAGTACGGGGAGAACGCCAGCTACGGGCGGTATGTCCACCAAAACACCCAGCGGCGGCTTCTGCTGTGGAATATGGAGAGCGGGGACTATACCGTTGTAGCCGATCATAACAAGGACGGCTATATCATGACCGCCGACCCCGCGCAGGTCTACGGCATGGAGCATATCTACCAGTGTGGGGACCAGCTGCGCCTTCTGAACCTGGAGAGCGGCGAGAGCCGCACCCTGCTGTCCATGGAGGATATCATCAACTACTGGGTCATGGACAGCAAGGCCTTTATCATCACCGATACGGAAGCGGGCTCTCGGGTTTGGGTGGCCGATCTGCAGGACGGTAAGCCCGTGGAGCTGGTGGGCGCCGCAGACGAACACGGCATGGTCATGAGCCCCTCCCAGGAGGGCGGCTCCTTCTTCCGGGCGTTGGGCGACAATGGACAATGTGTCATCTCCAAAGAAGATTTCTACGCCGTACGCTTTGAAAACGCCGTGACAGTCGGGTGACGGATATGGAACTTCAATTTCACGACGTCGCTAAGCGATACGGTGCAAAGGAGGCCCTGCGGGGCATTGACCTGACCCTGACGCCGGGGGTATACGGCCTGTTAGGCCCCAACGGCGCAGGCAAAAGCACCCTTATGAACATCCTCACCGGGAATCTCCGCCCCACCCGGGGCCGCGTCACCCTGGACGGGCAGGACACCGTCTCCATGGGGGAGGCCTTCCGCCGCCGGCTAGGATACTGCCCCCAGCAGCAGGCGTTATATCCCGGCTTCACCGGGGAGCAATTTCTCTATTACATGGCGTCCCTCCAGGGCATGAGCCGGGAGGACGCCAAAGGGCGCATGGACTGGGCCCTGGCGCGGCTGGACCTCACGGAGGCGGCGGGCCGCCCCATCCGGGGCTGGTCCGGGGGCATGAAGCAGCGGCTGCTTTTGGCGCAGTCTCTGCTCCACGACCCGGATATCCTGGTGCTGGACGAGCCCACGGCGGGCCTTGACCCCCGCCAGCGGGTGGCGGTGCGGAATCTCATCGGCGAGATCGCCGGGGACAAGATCGTCCTGCTGTGTACCCATGTGGTGCAGGATGTGGAATTCATCGCCCGGGAGCTGATTCTGATGAACCAGGGCCTTATTATCCGCCGGGGCTCCCCCCACGCCCTGGAGCAGGAGCTGGAGGGCCGGGTATGGGAGCTGACCGCAGCGGAGGCGCAGCTCCCCGGCATGGCGCAGTACGGCACGGTGTGCGGCGTTTCCCGGCAGCAGGAGGGCATTTTAGTGCGGCTGCTCAGCGTAGCAAAGCCGCCCCTCCCCTGCGCCCCGGCCCGGCCCGACCTGGAGGATGTGTATCTGTTCCACTTCGGGGAGGGGGCGGCGCTATGACCTGGGAGCTGCGGAAGATCGGCGGCAGCGGGCGGCTGTGTCTGCTGCTGGTTCTGGCGGTGCTCTGCAATGGGGTGCTGTTCGCCCTCCACGCCGCCGGCGACAGCGGCGGCTACACCGTGTCCGCTCTGCGTCAGGCCATGGCCCAGGAGGACCTGCCCGGCTATGTCACCGGCCTGGAGGACCGGCTGGGCCGGGCGTCAGCCAGCGGCGCATGGACGGAATACGACGCCCTGCGCCGCCAGCTGTCCGCCGCCGACGCGGCCCTGGCGCGGGTGCGGCAGGCGGAGGAATATCCCTCCTTCCGGGCGGGCCTGGCGGCAGAATCCCGCCTGAAGCTGCGGATGGGCCTGTTTGACGGCTTTGCCGCCCGCTCCTTAGAGCGGGGCGCGGCGGTCTATGAGTCCCTGGCGGACGTGACCCCCCGGGCGGCGTTTCTGGGCGGTGCGGAGGTGCTACTGTCCTTTCATCTGACGGACGCTTTGGCGCTGCTGTTCCCCCTGGCGGGTGGACTGACCCTGCTGACCCACGAGCGGGCGGCGGGGCTTGTGAACCTGACCCGCCCCACCCGCCTGGGCCGGTCCCGGGCCTACGGGCGGAAGCTGATGGCCGCAGCGACTCTCTCCACGGCGGGCTTTGCCCTGATGTACGGCGTCAACACCCTCATAGCGGGGCTTCTGTACGGCTTTGCGGGACTGGACGCCCCGGTGCAGAGCCTGTACGGCTTCGCCGCCTGCCCCTACCGGATGACGGTGGGCGAACTGCTGGCTCTGGCGGCGGGGCTGAAATACCTGTGGCTGCTGTGCTGCACGGCGCTGATTTTCCTGCTGTGCGCCCGGGCGTCCAACGCCGCCGCGGCGGTTGGCTGCGCGGCGCTCTGCGGGGGCATAGCCGCCCTGATGGCGGGCAACACGCAGCTGTGGCTGCGGAATCTCAGCCTTTGGCAGCTGGCGGACGGCCAGGCCCTGTGCCGGGAAGCGGTGTATCTGAACCTGCTGGGCAGTCCCTCGGACCGGGTGCTCTGCGGCGCGATATTCCTGCTTGTTCTGGCCCTGGCCGCCGGAATCGGCGGCGCGGCGCTGTATGCCCAAACCCCCGGCGGTTCCGGCAAGCAGGTGGCCTTTACATGGTCGCTTCCCCGCCCCCGGCACACCTGCCTGGCGGGACACGAGCTGTATAAGGCGATGATCTCCCGATGCGGGCTGTGGGTATTGCTGGCATTTTTTTCCGTCATCGCCCTGCTGTACGGCCGATTCAGCCCGGAGCGCAGTGAATTTGAGGTGTATTATCGGAACTATTCCGAGATTTTGTCGGGTGCGCCCAGCCAGGAGAAGGACGACTACCTGGCATCAGAGCTGGCGCGGTTTGACGGGCTGAATGAGCAGCTCGCGGAGCTGACGCAGCAGTACCCCGACGCTGCAGCCTTTGACCGGGAGGCGGAGCCCATACGAAATCAGCTTCGGATGGAGGACGCCTTTCACCTGGCGCAGAATCAGTATCGCGCCCTGCGGCCGGGGCAGGTGTACCTGTATCAGACCGGCTATCAGCGGCTGTTGGGTGCGGATGCCCTGCGGCAGGATGTTTTGGAGCTGGGCGGCGCGTTTCTGGCCGTTGCCCTGCTGCTGTTCGGCAGCTTCGCCGGGGAGCGGGAGAGCGGCGTGGAGGCCCTGCTGACGGCCAGTCCCCGCCGCAAAAGCGTGGTGCAGTGGAAATGCGCCATTGCGGGAGGCTATGTCCTGCTGCTGACTCTCGCCCTGTGGCTGCCGGGACTGTTGACGGTGCAGGGAGCCTACGGCTCCCTTGACATGGCCGCTCAGGCCAACAGCGTGCAGTGCCTGTCCGCGCTGGCAGACAATTGGACCGTGGGCGGGGTAGTGCTGGTGCTGCTGGCAGGCCGTTTTCTCCTGTTGGCGACGGCTGCCGCTGCGGTGATGCTTTTATCCCGCCGGTGCGCCATGGTTCCGGCCCTGCTGCTGTCGCTGCTGCTTCTCCTGCTGCCCGTGGGGGCGGCATACGCCTGGATGTGAAAGATACAAAAGGGGTGCGGACGGCGATGTCCGCACCCCTTTTTGTATATGAACCGTCATTTTCTTGCTTGCCAGGCAGATTTGTGGTATGATTCTTTCAATGAGTATGCTTCAGTTGGAAAGGAGCGTCGCTATGACATACGAATGCGCCGCATATTTCAGGCTTTTGCTGCTGTGCGGATATAAGGACGAGCTGCAGCAGTATGTGGAAAAAGCCCTGCTTGAGCAGGATCCTCTTTCGGATGTTGTGCTGGAGCTGTCCCTGTCCGGTTCAAATGATAAAAAAATGCTGTCTGTGCTGAATGAATATCTCCGGCAGGTGAAAGATTCCGACATTGATTATGACAACACCGTTTTTGAGCAGATCATATCGTTCTTGAGAAAGCGGTATTATGACGATGCCATGCCAATACGGAAGATTGCACAGCTGATGCACCGATTGGCGCTGTATACGGATCGGTATCTGGCCGAGCCTTGGTTTACACTATATTGGATGGACGATCTGTTCAGTGAAGCGGAAGCCGGTTACCTCCACATAGAAGACTGCCGGGATGAGGTGGAGGAATGCATCAACAGCGGCAGCCGGTGCACGGATCACGGCTCCCATGAATCCCGGTCAAATGGATGATACTTGTCGGCAAGAGGGCCGATGGTTTCAGGGCGGCGGAGTGTGATCTCCGCCGCCCTGAGCAATGGGTCTCATATGAACCGTCATCTCTCCCGCAGCATCCGCAGCACCCGCCGGGGTGTGGGGGGATTGCCCTTATACAGGGACATCAGCCGGTACACCCGGCCCGCCAGGGCCGTCAGCACCCCGGCGCACACCACCACCAGCGCCAGGGACACCAGGCCCCCCAGCAGGGAGGTCTGCCCCAGCAGCACCCGGCTGGGCGTCACCAGAATGGCGGTGAAGGGCACATAGTCCAGCCACCGGACCGAGGAGGTCATGCCGTCCATGCCCCCGGCGAACATGCAGCAGAAGAAGCTGGCCACCAGCACCAGGGAAAACAGCACGTTGGTGCTGGACAGGTCCTCGGCCTTTCCGGCCATGGACCCGCCGATGGCGGACAGACTGCAATACAGCAGGAATCCCGCCAGCAGCAGTCCCGCCGCCTCCAGCATGGCGGGAACGCTGAACAGACCCGTCAGCCGTCCCACGCCCTTGAGCACCTCCAGCAGCGGCAGCGTCACCCCCGTCTGCCGGACCACGGCTCCGCCGATGGCAAAGCCACCTGCCAGACCCGCCGCCCATACGGCCAGCTGCAGAAGTCCCGCCAGGGCTGTGGCCAGCACCTTGCCCAGCACCATGGCCCCCGGCTCCACGGACACCAGGAACAGGTCCATGAGCTTGGAGGTTTTTTCCAGGATCACGCTGGCCGCCGTGCTCTGGCCGTACAGCAGCACCAGGAAATACAGCAGCATCAGCGACGCAAACGGCAGCAGCATGGACAGCAGGCCCATGGTCTCCCCTTCCCCGGTCTGCCCGCCGGTGACGGTGACCTCCACCGGCGCCGTCAGAAGGGCCCTCTGCTCCGGCGTCAGGTCCGCCCGGTCCAGGGCCTCCTGGGTATAGCCCTCCTCCATCACCGGATTCTGCTCCGGGGCGGCGTTTTTCTGGTGCTGGGCCGCCACAGTCAGGGAGAGGATGGGGATCAGCAGGCACGCCAGGGCCACCGCGATGGTGGCCGTGCGCCAGCCCCTCTGCCGCAGTTGCTGGGTCAGGGTGAAGGAAAACACCCGCCCCAGTCCCTTGTATCGTTTCATCGGACCGCACCTCCCTTGGCCATGGACATCAGCTCACGCAGCTTCACCCGGCTGCCCCGGTGCACGATGAGTCCCGCATATACCCGGGACGCCAGAGTCAGCAGACCCCAGATCACCGCCGCCTGGATCACCCAGGACGCCAGCACCAGCCAGATGGACACATTGCCCCCGGCGAACTGCACCGGGGCGCAGAAAATACTCACAATGGGGCACAGGGTGGAAAACACCGCCACCGGCCCGGAGGGCACGGCCCCCACCACGCAGGAGGCCAGATATCCCGCCATGGTCAGCAGCATCACAGGCCCCGTGGCCTCACCTGCCTCCTCCATGCCGGAGCAGCAGGCCCCGGCCACGCCGCCGATCAGGGACATGGTCAGATACCCCAGCCCCAGGGACACCAGCAGCACCAGCAGCACCCCCGCCGCCTGCCACAGGTCCTCCTGCACCCGGGGCACAGCCGCCAGCAGGCCGGACAGCTGCTTCTGCAGCACGCCGGGGCCCATCAGCCCCGCCGTCAGCCCGCAGGACACGCCGAGGCCCGCCAGCATGGCCAGCAGCCACCCGAAGGTGAAGGCCATCACCGCCAGGATCTTCCCCGCCAGCAGGGCCATGGGCTTCACGCTGACCAGCAGCAGCTCCACCAGCCGGGAGTCCTTCTCCTCCACCACGGCCCGGATCACATAGGACGCGCTCATCAGGCACAGGATCATGGCCAGGATGGAATATCCGTACTGGACCCAGAAGCCCTCCTCCTGGGAGTCCTCCTCCCCGGTGGACGCCGTCAGGGCCTCCAGCTGCCGGGACGACAGGCCCGCCGCCCGAAGGCAGGCGTCCCGGACGGCCTGCCGGGCCGTCTCCGCCAGCTGGGACAGCTCCCCAGCGTCGGCGGTTTCACTGCCGTTCACCGCCACCTGATAGCCGGTCTCATCGCCGGTGACCGTCACCACGGCATCCGGCTCACCGGCATCGGCGGAAAAGTCCGTGTCCGCCCAATAGGCGTCGCCGGAGAAGTCCAGTGCCAGGTCCGTGCGGTTGTCCACCCGCACCGACGTCAGACTCGCGGTGTCCGATGTCTCCGGCGTCTCGCCGCCCAGAAGGGCCGTCAGCGGCATACTCACCGCCGCCAGCAGCACCATGATGATCAGCGTCACCCGGTTCGCCCTGCTTTTCAGCAGCTGCGACAGGGTAAAGCGGTACACCTGACCCGTGCCGGACAGGTCACGCATCGGACTCACCCCCCACGGTTTCCACGAAAATCTCGTGAAGGGACGGCTCCCGCAGGTTGAACAGCACCACCGTGACCCCGGCCCGGGTCAGCCGGGCCAGCAGGTCGTTGGCCTGCTCCTGACCGGTGACCTTCAGCTGATACTCAAACTCCTTCCGGGTCACGATCTGCGCCCCGCTTTCGGCGATGTACGGCCCGGCGTCCTCCTCGGTTTTCAGCTGTAAATGCACCCGGCCGTAGCCCTTCTTGATGTCGTTCAGGTGCCCCTGCAGAACCGTTCTGGACCGGTCCAGAATGGTCAGGTCCGTGCAGAACTCCTCCACCGTGGCCATCTGGTGGCTGGACATGATCAGGTATTTCCCGGCCTCGATCTCCTCCCGGATGATCCCCTTGAACAGGTCCGTGTTGATGGGGTCCAGGCCGGACAGGGGCTCATCCAGGATCAGCAGCTCCGGGTCCGACAGCAGGGCCGCCATCAGCTGAATTTTCTGCTGATTGCCCTTGGACAGCTGGTCCGGCCGCTTGGGCTTCTCCCGCTGGGCGGAGCCGCCCAGAAGCCCCCGCCGTCCCGCCTGCGCCGGGGCGCTGGGATAGAGATACTCCTCCACCTCCAGCCGCTGTGCCCAGTACCGGATGCGCCGCCTGGCCTCCGCCCGGGGCACGTCCCGCAGGGACGCGAAGTACAGCAACTGGTCCATCAGCGCATACTTGGGGTACAGCCCCCGCTCCTCCGCCAGATATCCCACGTTGCAGCGGCTGATATCCAGCGGTTCCCCATTCCACAGCACCTCTCCCCCGTCCCGGGACAGCATATTCAGCATCATGCGGATGCTGGTGGTTTTTCCCGCGCCGTTGGTGCCCAGCAGGGCATACACCCCCGGCCCGGGCATCCCGAAGGACAGCCGGTCCACCACCGTCCTGTCCCCGTATCGCTTGGTCAGGTCCTTTACCGTCAGGCTCATGTTTCTTCCTCCTCCCAGAATAACTGGTCCAATGTCTTATCCAGCGCCCGGCAGATGGCGATGCACAGGCGGATGGTGGGGTTATAATCCCCCTTTTCGATGGCGTTGATGGTCTGCCGGGACACGGACACCATGTCCGCCAGCTGCTGCTGGCTCAGGTCCTTGGCGGCCCGGGCCGATTTCAGGCGCAGATTCTTCATGCCTCCGCGTCCTCCTGCTCCTCCCGCTTCTGGCGGCGCAGACGGACCAGCATGCACACGAACATCACCCCGAACAGCACCCCGCAGGCCGGGGACAGCGCGTTCCAGGTCAGCAGTCCGTCCTCCACCAGGTCCCCGCTGCGCAGCTGCAGGAGGAAGTTGGGAATCTGGCACAGCACCACCGCGCCGAACAGCCACAGATAGGTCCGGGGATTTTGGGCCACGGCGAAATACGCGTCCTTCCGGACGCAGGCCACGATGAACACCCCGATGGACAGAAAGATCAGCATCCACGCCGACACCCCGGGCTTGGCCCAGGGGCCCCAGATGGCCTCCACCCCGGTGTTGACGGCCAGGCTGAGCATCAGCGTCAGAAACGCCCAGCGATAGGCCACCCCCCGGGCGGCCATCTGCCGCTCGTCATATTCCGGCTTGGGCCGGCCCTGCTTCTTCCGCACCGCCGTCAGTATCGCCGTGACCACCGCCACGTCCATGATCCCCGCCAGAATGCCCGCCAGATAAGGCTCCATATCCATCGCTCCTTTCATACTGTTGCCCCAGCATATCACCCGCCCGACAGTTTGTCAAGTATATTTTACAAAAGTTTCACTTTAGCTGTCACCCGGGCAGGCCACCCTTTTCTCCTCGACAAAGGCGGCCCGGCCGGGTATAATGGTTGTATCTCACCAAGGAGGACCACGGATATGAAGAAAAAGCGCCTGTTTCTGATCCCCCTGTGCCTGTTGCTGCTGGCCGCGGCCTGGTTCCTGCTGCGAAGCCGCATTCCCCAGCGGTGGTACACCGCCGATGAGCTGGGCATCCCCCAGCTGCAAAGCCCCCTGGACGCCGATGGCGACGGCGTGGACGACTGGACGGACATGGTCCTGGGCGCCCGGGCCTATATCGGCACCCACCCCCACTATAAGAGCAAATACTACGCCGGCGGCTATCCCGACGACGGCCTGGGGGTGTGCACCGACGTGATCTGGCAGGCCTTCCGGGTGGCGGGCTATTCCCTGAAGGACCTGGTGGACCGGGACATCGCCGACCATCCCGCCTGCTATCCCAACATCGAAACCCCTGACGGCAACATCGACTTCCGCCGGGTCAGCAATCTGGACACCTTCTTCCGCCGCCACGCCCAGGTGCTGACCTGTGACCTGGACGATCCCGCCCAGTGGCAGCCCGGGGACATTGTGATCTTCGGCGACCGGGACCACATCGGCATCTGCTCCGACCGCCGGAACCGGCAGGGGATCCCCTTCCTCATCCACCACGGAAACCCCATCGACGAGGCCGTGGAGCGCAATGACATGGGCAAATACGTCATTACCGGCCATTTCCGCTGGATGGGATAAGGTTTTTTATAAAAAACGCCGCCTTTCCGTCACAAACCGCAAAATTTATCTTGCAATTCCCGGCGCACTGTGGTATTATATTTCAGCATTCCGCACAGGGGCGGACTTTCGGTCGGTGCCGCAAGGTTGGCCGGGGGGAGGAAGCTCCTGGAGGCAACAAACTAAAAATCAAAGGAGAAATGAAACCATGGCTAACCAGAACGTCGTATCCATGAAGGCCCTGCTGGAGGCCGGTGTCCACTTCGGTCACCAGACCCGCCGCTGGAACCCCAAGATGGCCCCCTACATTTACACCGAGCGCAACGGCATCTATATCATCGATCTGCAGAAGACCGTGAAGAAGCTGGAGGAGGCCTATAACTTCGTGCGTCAGCTGTCCGAGAGCGGCCAGTCCCTGCTGTTCGTGGGCACCAAGAAGCAGGCTCAGGAGGCCATCAAGGAAGAGGCTCTGCGCTGCAATATGTACTATGTCAACGCCCGCTGGCTGGGCGGCATGATGACCAACTTCAAGACCATGCGCACCCGTATCGACCGCCTGAACCAGCTCAAGACCATGCAGGCCGACGGCACCTTCGATATGCTGCCCAAGAAGGAAGTCATCAAGCACCTGGGCGAGATCGAGAAGCTGGAGAAGTATCTGGGCGGCGTGAAGGAAATGAAGAAGCTGCCCGGCGCCCTGTTCATCGTGGACACCCGCAAGGAGCGCAACGCCATCGCCGAGGCCCATCGTCTGGGCATCCCCGTTGTGGCCATCGCCGATACCAACTGCGATCCCGACGAGATCGACTATCCCATCCCCGGCAACGATGACGCCATCCGCGCCATCCGCCTGATTTCCTCCATTATGGCCAACGCCATGATCGAAGGCCGTCAGGGCGAGCAGACCGAGGAAGCCGCCCAGGAAACCGCTGAGTAAGCGTATATTTTCAGGCTGTATCACCGCGTAACCACGGGGCAGGGTGTATGCCCTGCCCCTTTTACCGTATTATTATGAAATTGGAGGAACTAAGAATGTCTTTTACTGCTGCTGATGTGAAGACCCTGCGCGAGATGACCAGCGTGGGCATGATGGACTGCAAGAAGGCCCTGACCGAGTGCGACGGCGACATGGACAAGGCCGTTGAGTATCTGCGCGAGAAGGGCCTGGCCAAGGCCGCCAAGAAGGCCGGCCGTATTGCCGCCGAGGGTATGTCCTATGCCCTGGTGGAGAACGGCGTGGGCGCCCTGGTGGAAGTCAACTGCGAGACCGACTTCTGCGCCAAGAGCGACCTGTTTGTCGCCTTCGTCAAGGATATCGCCAAGGCCGTTCTGGATAACGACCCCGCCGATGTGGACGCCCTGATGAACTGCAAGTATCCCGGCACCGAGCTGACCGTGTCCGAGACCATGCCCGAGAAGGTCATGTCCATCGGCGAGAACCTGCAGATCCGCCGCTTCGTCCGCTTCGCCGAGAACACCAGCGTGGGCTATGTCCATGCCGGCGGCAAGATCGGCGTTCTGGTGAACCTGGCCGTGGAGGGCGTGGACGCCTCCGAGATCGGCAAGAACGTCGCCATGCAGATCGCCGCTCTGAATCCCCGCTTCTGGGACAAGTCCCAGGTCACCGAGGATGTCCTGGCCGAGGAGAAGAAGATCGCCCTGGCTCTGATGGACAGCGATCCCAAGATGGCCTCCAAGCCCGCCCAGGTCAAGGAGAAGATCGTCATGGGCAAGATGAACAAGTTCTATGAGGAAAATTGCCTGCTGCAGATGGAGTTCGTCCGCAGCGACCTGTTCCAGGGCACCGTGGAGCACTACATTGCCGACGCCGCCAAGAAGCTGGGCGGCAAGGTCACCTTCGTTGACGCCGTTCACTACATCAAGGGTGAGGGCATTGAGAAGAAGGCTGACGACTTCGCCGCTGAAGTCGCCGCACAGATCGCCGGTGCTCAGAAGTAATTCTGTCTTTATCAAAACGCCCCAGCCAATCGGCTGGGGCGTTTTTTCGCCTATTATAGCTTCTTTCCCATTTCAATCCGCACCTCGTGGTTTTCAGGGTCGGTGTTGGAATAGGAATACAGGTCGAAGCCGATGATGTCAAATCCGTTCTTTTTGTAGAATGCAACGGCGCTTTCGTTGCAGCTCTGGGTCTCCAGAACGATCATCCGCGCGCCGGTGGCTTCCGCCGCTTTCAGAATGGTGTTCATCAGCGCGGTTCCGACGCCCTTGCTGCGCTGGGCATTGTCGAACACGCAGATGTTGCTGATGCGGAAGCGGTTGTTCCAACTTTCCGGGGCACCCTCGACGAAGCCTGCCAGCTTCCCGTCCTCAAATGCGCCGAAGGCGACCGGGTCTTCCAGCCACTCGCCGAAGAAAACATCGTCAAAGCCCTTTTCTGTGGGTGCTTCAAAGGGCGTATACTTTATCTCAAAGCCCTGCCCGGTAGCGCGAATGTCGTAATAGCCGTTTGTCTGATACTGGGCGGTGAATTTTTTGCCCGCGTAGACTTCCTTGTCCAGCTGCCTGATCTCCATAGCATTTCCTCCGCAAATGGAACCTCCCGAACCGAAACCGTTCGGGAGGTTATACAATATTAAAAATAGTCGGCAATCATCAGGGGCTTGCGGAAAAATACCTGATTCAGGCAGGGATTCTCCCGTTTGACTTCCAGTCCCGGAAGTGCCCCACGGGCTTCCGCAAAGTCCCAGACGCCCGCGATCAGCGCCGAGAAGGTGGGGACGGTCATCACTACGTCGGCCTCTCCGCCCCGCGTTACGCTCGCTGCTCTGCCGTCTGCG